>ERZ1673741.9-NODE-9-length-307496-cov-11.699588_pt1 | contig 307496 bp, 329 predicted proteins | sample MGYA00580209_ERZ1673741 | MGnify/ENA primary metagenome ERZ1673741 (study PRJEB41218, sample SAMN15661754) | gut metagenome | host: Homo sapiens | place: Canada: London | collected 2015-08-20/2019-03-30 | study: EMG produced TPA metagenomics assembly of... | reverse complement strand
GTGCCGACAATATTTGCGGGTTACCCTGCTGAGAAGATAGGTTGTTGCCAGATTTTTTTATTTTTATAAAGCATAAATTAGAAATAAAGCTCTTATTTTTAATTTATGCTTTATTTTAATATAATAGATGAGTGCAATAGTTTTTAACAAAATGAAATATATATGAAATCTTATATAATATTTGAGGTAAATGAATGAAGAAATTTGAAATTAAAATACCAGAAGATATTTTAGAGTTTATGAAAGAAAATATTGAATATGGTTGGATTGATATAAATGGAAATAAACATATAAAAACTATGAAAGATTTTAGAAGATTGTATATTACAACAACTGTACACCAAACTTTAAAATATGGAATAGGAACATGCATCGATCAGGTAAATTTAATGCATTATTTTTTTAATAAAATAAATGTAAAAAATAAAATGTTCTGTTGTAGAATATTTGAACCTGATGATTATAATAACTTAGAAGAAGAAGAACACATGCACTGCTTTTTGTTATATTATTTAAATGGTAAAGTATATCATATAGAGCATCCAAATTTTGAAAAGATAGGAATATATGAATATAATAATGAAAAAGAAGCTGTAAGCTCTATAGTTAATTATTATATTAATCTAAGAGGTGGAAAAGAAAGTCCAACTAAAGAATTTTTTGAAGTTAGACCGGGTTTAAGTTTTAAAGAATTTAATAATTATATAAATCATCTTGGAAATGATATTATAAAATGATATAATTCAAATTATAATAAATTAATTTTGTAAAAGGAGAAGAAAATGTCAAGAGAAATATGGAAGGCTGGAACTTTTGTATATCCAATTCCAGCTGTAATGGTTACATCTGGAACTTTTGAAAATGCAAATATTATGACGGTTGCTTGGACAGGTATAATAAATACAAATCCAGCAATGTGCTATATATCTGTAAGACCAGAGCGTTATTCATACAATTTAATAAAAGAAAATGGTGAATTTATTATCAATTTAACAAATGAAAAATTGGCATATGCAACAGATTGGTGTGGTGTAAGGTCAGGCTCTAAATATGATAAATTTAAAGAAATGAAATTAACAAAAGAAAAGGGAAAATTTGTAAAATGTCCACTAATAAAAGAAAGTCCAGTAGCAGTTGAATGCAAAGTGAAGGAAATAAAAGAGCTAGGTAGTCATCATATGATAATTGCAGATGTTTTATCAATTGATGCTGATAAAAAATACATAGATGAAAATGGTGCATTTGATATATCTAAATGCAATTTAATAGCATATTCAAATGGTGGATATTATTCTTTAGGTAAGAAAATTGGAAAATTTGGCTTTTCAGTTGCCAAAAAGAAGAAGAAAAGTAAAAATAACTCTTTTAGAGGTTGACATATCTGAAAACAAGTGATAAAATATTTAAGCATATGATTTAAGAAATAGATAGCTTATATAAAATATAGCAAAAATAATTAGCTGGAGGTGTATCTAAAATGGCTGCAAAAGGAGCAAGAGAATCAATAACATTAGCATGTTCAGATTGTAAAAGAAGAAATTATACAACTGAAAAAAATAAAAAAAATACAACAGATAGACTTGAAGTAGTAAAATATTGTCCATTCTGCAAAAAACGTACAACACATAAAGAAACAAAATAACCTTTCAAGGAGGAATTTTTAATGGCTAAAGATGAAAAAAATAAAAAGAATAAAAATCCAAAAAAAAGTTTTCTTAAAGAATCAAAAGCAGAGTTAAAAAAGGTTTCTTGGCCAACACCTAAGAGCTTGGCTAATGATACTGCAACTGTTATAGGAATAGTATTAGTTGTGGCAATTATTGTATTTATATTAGACTTTATATTCTTAGCTTTTAATGAAAATGTTTTAATAAAAGCTGAAGAAAAAATAAAAGGTAATAATACTGTAATAGAACAAACTGTAAATCAATCATCAGATGAAAATACAGAATCAAACACAACTACTGACGAAACAAATACAGAAGATTCAAATGTAACAGAAGAAACTACTACACAAGAAAATACTGAAAATTCTGGAACAGGCAATAATTCAGCTGAGTAATTTTAAGAATACAATTATATAAAGGAGGCTAAAAAAATGTCTCGAGAAAACGAGGAATTAATTCCAAGATGGTATGTAGTACATACATATTCGGGTTATGAAAATAAGGTTAAAAAAGATCTAGAAAACAAAGTTAAAAACAGAGAACTTGAAGATTTCTTTTTCGATATAATTGTACCAATGGAAGAGCAGATTGAAATAAAAGATGGAAAGAAAAAAACTAATTTAAAGAAAGTATTTCCAGGATATGTTTTAATAAAAATGATTGTTACAGAAGAAACTTGGTATATTGTAAGAAATACTAGAGGTGTAACTGGATTCGTTGGATCTGGAACTGACCCAATTCCACTTACTGATGAAGAAATCAGAAGTATGGGATTTGAAAAAGTAGAAGTAAATGTTGATTACGATGTAAATGATTCTGTAAAAATTATTGAAGGTGCGTTCGCTGAATGTGTTGGAACAGTACAGGAAATTAACAAAGAAAAACATAAAGTTAAAGTACTAGTTTCAATGTTTGGTAGAGAAACACCAGTTGAACTTGATTTTTCACAAGTTCAAAAAGTTTAATTTTATAAAGTGTTAATAATTTAAAATTACATAAATTATTTTGTCAATATCATATTAAAGGAGGTGCAATACAGTGGCAGACAACAAGAAAGAAGAATTCAAAATCATAAAACTACAAATTCCTGCAGGTAAAGCTACACCAGCTCCACCAGTAGGACCAGCTTTAGGAGCAAGTGGTGTTAACATTATGCAATTTGTTAAAGAATTCAATGATAGAACTGCAAATCAACCTGGAATGATAATACCAGTTGTTATTACAGTTAATCCAAAGGATAAATCTTTTACATTTGTAACTAAAGTTCCACCAGTAGCAGTATTAATTAAAAAAGCTGCTAAAATTGAAAAAGCTTCAGGAAAGCCAAACAAAGAAAAAGTTGCTACAATAACAAAAGCTCAAGTTAAAGAAATAGCTGAACAAAAAATGCCAGACTTAAATGCTGCATCATTAGAAGCTGCAATGAGTATGGTTGCTGGAACAGCTCGTTCTATGGGTGTTGTAGTTGCTGAATAATAATTAAAATAAAAATTGGGAGAATGTAAACATTCGTTAATACCAAAGGAGGATTAAAATGAAAAAAAATGGAAAGAGATATCAAGAATGCGAAAAGCTTATTGATAAATCAAAAGTATATCCAGTAGCAGAAGCTATTGAATTATTAGAAAAAATGCCAAAAGCAAAATTTGACGAAACTGTTGAATTGCATGTAAAATTAGGAGTTGATTCTAAACATGCTGATCAACAAGTTAGAGGTACTACAGTACTTCCAAATGGAACAGGTAAAACTTTAAAAGTTTTAGTATTTGCTAAAGGACCTAAAGCTGATGAAGCTGTAAAAGCTGGAGCAGATTATGTAGGTGCTGAAGAATTAATACCAAAAATTGAAAAAGAAAACTGGTTTGATTATGATGTAATCGTAGCTACACCTGATATGATGGGTGTTGTTGGTAGATTAGGTAAAGTATTAGGACCAAAAGGATTAATGCCAAACCCAAAATCTGGAACAGTAACAATGGATGTTACAAAAGCTATACAAGAAATCAAATCTGGTAAAGTTGAATATAGATTAGATAAAACTAATATAATTCACTTAGGATTTGGTAAGGTTTCATTTGGTAAAGATAAATTAGTAGAAAACTATGATGCAATAATGGGAGCTATTTTAAAAGCTAAACCAGCTGCAGCAAAAGGACAATACATTAAGAGTGTTGCAATTTCTACTACTATGGGACCTAGTATGTATATTGATCAAAAATAATTTATAAATAAATAGCCAAAGAAAGTAGGCAACAGTAAGTCCTACCGAGGCATATAATGAACGGATTTATCCAATCTTTATAATGCCTTTGGGCTATGAAGATTGGATTTATTTTTGCAAATTTTTTAGGAGGTGAAATCAAAAAATGGCTAGCGAAAAAGCACTAAAACAAAAAGAAGAATTAGTAAAAGCTTTAGCAGAAAGAATGAAATCTGCAAAAGTTATTATATTAACAGATTACAGAGGAATTAATGTTGCAGATGTAACAAAATTAAGAGCTGACTTAAGAAATACAAACTCAGAATATAAAGTTATCAAAAACAACATTATAAAAAGAGCTCTTGATATGAATGGGGAATCAGCACTTGATGATTTATTAACAGGACCTACTGCAGTATTAATGGGTGATGAAGATTATTTAGAGCCATCAAAAGTTCTTTACAATTTTGCAAAGGATAATGATTTTTACAAAATCAAAGGTGGTATTATAGACGGAAAAGTTATGACAGCAGAAGAAATTATTACACTTGCAAAACTTCCATCAAAACAAGAATTACTTGCAAAACTTGCTGGATGTTTACTTGCAAATATTTCAAAATTGGCTGTTGCGCTTGATCAAGTTAAAGCTCAAAAAGAAGCTGAATAATATGAGAGTTATAAATGAATATTAATTATATCATTATAATACATAGAATATTATTTAAAATTCAAAATTGTTTTTGATTTGAATTTGAAATGATTTACATTAATATATCATAATATAACTCAAAACAAAAAATAATTAAAAATTAAATGTGTTAGAAAAACACAGAATTAAATTTATTATAGGAGGATTTTAAAATGAATAAAGAAGAAATGATTGAAGAAATCAAAAAAATGACAGTTGTTGAATTAGCTGACTTAGTAAAAGCTATCGAAGAAGAATTTGGAGTATCTGCAGCAGCAGTTGCAGCACCAGCAGCAGGAGCAGCAGGAGCTGCAGCTGAAGAAAAATCATCTTTCAATGTAGTATTAAAAGATGCTGGAGCAAACAAAATACAAGTTATCAAAGTTGTTAGAGATGCAACAGGATTAGGATTAAAAGAAGCTAAAGACTTAGTTGATGGAGCACCTAAAGCTGTTAAAGAAGGAGCTAACAAAGACGAAGCTGAAGAATTAAAAGCTAAATTTGAAGCTGTTGGAGCAGTTGTTGAATTACAATAATTTTAAATTTATTTAATAATTACATCAAAGTATTAAAAATAAGTTTAATACTTTGATGTATTTTTTGCTTTTCAATGCATAACATTCAGTAATAGTGTTTTATTTTAATATTATGTATTGAAAAACAAAAATAATAACTTATTATAATACAAATTAAAAATAATAAAAGTATAAATTGAACAAGCGGTCAAACCGTATAAATAGCGTATACCAAGGCTTTACAATTCTTTTAATAATTGGTATTGACTTTAATTATTTAAAGTAATAAAATAAATGAATAATATATACAGTATGTATGGAGGAAATTATGAAAATATTATTTGATGCTATGGGTGGAGATAATGCACCAGATGCAAATATAACTGGTGCTGTAAATGCAATAGAAAAGATCAATGCAGAAATAATTTTAATTGGAAATGAAAAAATATTAAATGAACGTATAAAAGAGTTATATGGTAAAGAAAATATAAATGAATTATCTGATAGAATAAAAATCGTTAATGCTGAAGAAGAAATTACAATGGAAGATAGTCCAACAAAAGCAATAAAAACAAAGAAAAATTCATCAATGGTTGTTGGATTTAATATGCTTAAAAATGGAGAGGGCGATGTATTTTTATCAGCAGGAAATTCTGGAGCGTTATTAGCTGGAGCAACTTTATTAGTAGGAAGAATAAAAGGTATTGATAGACCAGCTCTTGCAGCAATGTTACCAGCTTTTGAAGGTAGATTTTTATTAATGGATGCTGGAGCAAATACAAATTGTAAAACAATTAATATATTACAATTTGCTCAAATGGCAGGAATATATTTGAAAAACACATATAATATAGAAAAACCAAAAATAGGATTACTAAATAATGGAACAGAAGAAACAAAAGGTAATGATTTAATGAAAGAATCATACAAATTATTAAAAGAAAATGCTGAAGATTACGGTTTTGAGTTTATAGGAAATATAGAAGGTAGAGAAGCTTTTTCAGGAGAAGTAGATGCAATTGTAACAGATGGATTTACAGGAAATATATTCTTAAAAACTACTGAAGGTGTAGGAAAAATGGTAAAGAGAAATTTAAAGAAAGAAGCGAATAAAAGCATTTTCTCAAAAATTTCATTATTACCAGCATTACCAATTATAAAACGCTTCGGGAAATCAATGGATTACAAGGAATATGGTGGAGCACTATTTTTAGGTGTAAAAAAACCAGTAATAAAAGCACACGGAAGTAGTGATGCAAAATTATTTGAATACACTTTAAAACAAGCAGAGCAATTTGTAAATGATAAAACTGTAGATAATATAATAGAAAAATATTCAGAGCTAAATAATGAATCACAAAAAGCCGAAACAATAAGTGCTGAATAAATAGATATAATATACACAATTTACACAACTCAGATAATGGTGCATTAGTAAGAAATAAAATTTTGTAATGCAATATATTTAAAACAGTTTCTTAAAAAAATGTGGATTATAATGAGTGGTTTATTTTAAATAAAAAAATAATTAAAAAAATCTTGACATTTTATGATACATATATTATTGTAGTGTTCATAGGAAGTACTTGAAAGGGGGTGAACTTATATGGGTTCAGACAACGAACTTTTTGAGAAAGTAAAGGGTATTATTGTTGAGCAATTAGGTGCTAATGCAGAAGCTGTAAAAATGGAAGCATCTTTCATAGATGATTTAGGAGCAGATTCTTTAGACATTGTTGAATTAATAATGGCATTAGAAGAAGAATTTGATACAGAAATTCCAGATGCTGATGCAGAAAAAATAGTAACAGTTGGAGATGTAGTTGACTACATTAAAGATCATGTTGAACAATAAAAGCTAAAAACTTATTTGGTAGAATTTGTATTTACATATAACTATTAAAATAAGTTTTTAGTTAAATAAAAAATGAAAGGTTTAATCCTTTCTTTTTTTAATAATTATGAAAGGAGAAAAAAATATGGATTTTAGTGCTTTAGAAAAAAGTATAGGATATACATTTAAAGATAAAAATTTATTAAAAAATGCACTAACACATACCTCATATGCATATGAAAATAAAGTAGATAGTAATGAAAAATTAGAATTTCTAGGAGATAGTATTTTAGAATTTTTATCAAGTAAATATATTTATAATAATTATACAAAATTAAAAGAAGGAGAAATGACTAAAGTTAGAGCTGATGTAGTTTGTGAAAAAAGCTTATATAAAGTAGCGTGTAAGCATAATTTTAGTGATTTCTTATATCTTGGGAAAAGTCAAAAAGCAAATGAAAAAGAAGTAAGACCAGCTATTTTAGCAGATAGTGTAGAGGCTGTTATTGCTGCAATTTATTTTGATGCAGGACTAGCTGAAGCTGAAAAATTTATAGTAGAAAATTTAAAAGATGCAATAAACATAGCAACAATGCATGTAGGAATGAAAGATTATAAAACTGTATTACAAGAAAAATTACAAATACACGGAACAGTTGATATAAAATATAACATAGTAAAAGAGTTTGGTCCTGACCATGATAAAAATTTTGTTGCAGAAGTTTTATGTGATGGAAAATTTTTAGCAGAAGGAACAGGAAAAAATAAAAAAATGGCAGAAATGGAAGCAGCAAAGAAAGCTCTAGAAAATATGTAAGTAGTATTAGAAATATGAGTCATAAAGATAATAGAAGGTGAGTTTTAATGAAAAAAGAATATATTATCCCAATATTTGTACCGCACTTAGGTTGCCCAAATGATTGTACTTTTTGCAATCAAAAAAAGATAAGTGGCCAAACAAAAAATATAAAAGCAGAAGATGTAAAAAATACGATAGAATATTATTTAAATAATTTTAAAGATGATAATAAATATATAGAAGTCGCTTTTTTTGGTGGCAGTTTTACAGGCATAGATGTTGATAAACAAAAAGAATTATTAAGTGTTGCCTATGAATATATAAAAAATAAGAAGATTGATAGTATACGAATTTCAACAAGACCAGATTATATAAATAAAGAAATTTTAAAAATGCTAAAATCATATGGTGTAAAAACTATAGAGCTTGGTGTTCAATCAACAAATGATTATATTCTAAATAAAAGTAAACGTGGACACACATTTGAAGATGTAAAAAAAGCATCAAAATTAATAAGAAAAAATGGATTTATACTTGGTCACCAAATGATGGTAGGATTACCAGAAAGCACTAGACAAGATGAAATAAACACTGCAAAAGATTTGATAAAATTAAAACCGAAAATAGTAAGAATTTATCCTGTTTTAGTAATAAAAGGAACTCAACTTGAAAAGGATTATGAATCAGGAGAATATACACCATTGACTGTGGAACAAGCAGTGGAAACTGCAAAAGATTTATTAGTTTTATTTAATAAGAAAAAAATAAATGTTATAAGAATTGGATTGCAAAATACAAATGAAATAACAGATCCAAACTCAAAGAAAAGTCAAGTTGTAGCAGGTCCATATCATCCTGCATTTAGACAATTGGTAGAGTCTAGATTATGGTATGATAATATTGCAAATGAAATTAAAAAAGTAAATTCCAATGTAACTCATATACAAATTGATGTAAATCCAAGTGATATAAATAATGCTGTTGGACATAAAAGAATAAACATAGAAAAAATTAATGATACATATAATACTGATTTGAAAATAAATCCTAATTCAAAAATAAAAAAAGGAAAATTGAAAATTACGAAGTTAATAAAATACCAAGAGTTTATAAAAGAAAATGTAAAATAATTTATTTAGTATAAAATCACCTATAAATGTAAATAATTACATTATAGGTGATTTTTATGGTACTTGGGAATGTAAAAAAATATGCTCTTGAGTATATTTTTATAATTATTGGAGCTTTTTTGATGGCTGTATCAACTGCTTTATTTTTATTACCAAATCAATTATCAACTGGAGGAATTTCTGGTATTTCTACGATATTATATTATTCATGTAATTATCCAGTTGGTTTAACAATGTTATTAATAAATGTTCCGCTGTTTGTTATTGCTATGGTAAAAGTAAATAAAAGATTATTTTTTAAATCAATTTTAGGAACAGTTTTATTATCAGTATTTATAGACTTATTGGAAAATTTATCACCAATTACTAATGATAGATTTTTAGCTTGTATATATGGTGGAATAATAATGGGAATCGGTACTGCAATAATATTAAAAGCAGGTGCATCAACAGGTGGAACTGATTTGTTGTCATATGTAATAAGGGCATATAATAATAAATTTAAAAGTAGTAGAGTTATAATTATTGCAGATACAATAATTATCTTTTTTAATATTATATTTTTTAGAGAAATTGAAATTGGTTTATATTCTGTAATTGCAATTTATTTAATGGGGAAAATGATTGATATAATTTTTGAGGGAATTTATTTTACCAAGATAATGTTTATTATATCTGAAAAATATGAAGAAATTTCTAAAGAAATTGGTATATTAGTAAAAAGAGGAAGTACAGGAATCTACTCAAAAGGGATGTATTCGGGGAAACAAAATGTAATGTTATTTTGTGTTGCATCACGAAAAGAAGTAGCTGAAATAAAACAGATAATAAAACAAATTGATAAAAATGCGTTTATAGTTACAACAGATGCAATAGAAACATTAGGAAAAGGATTTTCTGAATAAATTATATTATCATATCATATAAATAAAACAGGTGATATGAATGAAAAAAATGTTATGTGTTTTTTTAGCTGTGACATTAATGTTTTATAGCTATAATATAGTGTATGCTGATGATATTATAGAAGAGGAGTTTAATCAAAAAGATTTACAAGATATAATTGAAACATCAAGCAAAACAAGTGATGAATTGACATTAAATTCAAGAATTGCTGTTGCTTTTGATAGAAATTCAAATAAAGTTATATGGGGAAAAGATGAAAACAAAAGAACTGCAATGGCGTCTACTACAAAAATAATGACTTCAATAATTGTAGCTGAAAATTCTAATTTAGATGATATAGTAACTATATCAGCAAAAGCTGCCGGAACAGGCGGTTCAAGATTAGGTTTAAAAAAAGATGATAAAATTTCAATGAGAGATTTATTATATGGTTTGATGTTGAGGTCCGGAAATGATGCTGCCGTTGCTATTGCAGAACATATTGGAGGAGATATTTCATCTTTTGCAGAGCTAATGAATAAAAAAGCAAAAGAGCTTAATTTAAAAGATACGCACTTTGTTACTCCACACGGGCTAGATGACCCGGAGCATTATACAACAGCATATGAACTTGCAAAAATTACAGATTATGCATTGGAAAATAAAACAATTGCTAAAGTTGTGTCAACAAAGTTTTACACGATAAATATAAATGGATATCCAAAGGATTTATTAAACACAAATGAATTATTAGGAAATTTAAATGGAGTAAATGGAGTAAAAACTGGGTTTACAAATAATGCTGGAAGATGCCTGGTGACATCTGTTGATAGAAATAACTTTAATATAATAACAGTTGTATTACAAGCAGATACAAAAAAATTTCGTACTCAAGATAGTATAAAATTAATAGAGTACATATATGAAAATTATACACCAGTAAATATAAAAACAATTGTAGATGAAAAATTTGATGAGTGGTGTAATATAAATAAAAAAAGAATAACAATCGAAAAAGCCAAAACATCAACAATTGATATTTCATATAATAATTTGCAAAATGATATTGTAGTAGTAAAAAAGAGAGAGTTAGATAATATAACAATAGAAATTAATTCAATATTTAATATGCAGGCACCAGTGGAGGCTAATACTATAATTGGAACATTGAAAGTTAAAGTAAAAGACGAGATTATAGATACAGAAGATGTGTGTATAAAAAATGAGATTTTAAAGAAAGACATAAGAGATTATTTTATTAAGTGTATAAAATCTATAAATAGATTTTAAATATATAATATAAAAAAGTTGAAAAAATCTATGTTTAATTCAAAAATTGACATAGATTTTTTAATTTTTTCTTATAACTATGATTTATAATTAATATTAGAAAAAATACTGTAACATATTGAAAAAATGTCAATTAAAGGATATAATATGGAAAGTTTAAAAGATGTAAATAGGAGGAAAAATATATGGCAACAAAAGATAAAAGTATGTGGATATTAATAGTATTTATTTTAGCAGGAGTAGTAATAGGAGGTCTAGTAGGTGACCTTGCATCAAAATCTAGTGGTTTATGGTGGCTTGCATATGGTCAACAATTTGGTTTAAGCGACCCCTTAACAGTAGATTTAAGTATAATAAAATTATCATTTTCATTAATGATAAAACTAAATATTTCAAGTATATTAGGTATGATTCTTGCAATATTCATTTACAGAAAAGTGTAATAAGGGGTTAAAAGAGGGCAAGAAAGGATAATATGTCATTAAAAATTAAAGAGTTACCCGTAACAGAGCGACCATACGAAAAATTAGAAATGTATGGAGAAAAAATGTTATCAAATTCCGAATTATTGGCAATAATAATAAAGAATGGAACAAAAGATTTTACAGCAATAGATATATCAAATGCAATATTAAAAAAGGTAAATAATAACTTAAGAGATTTACAAGATATACCATTGCATGAATTTAAAGAGATACAAGGAATTGGAAAAGTAAAGGCTATTCAACTAAAAGCAATATGTGAACTTACAAAAAGAATTTCTAGACCAATTAATGATGCGAAGATTCAAATAAAAAATACAGATGATATAGCAAAAATATTAATAGAAGAGCTAAAATATGAAAAACGCGAGATTGTAAAATTAGTTTTATTAAATACAAAAAATATAATACTAAAGATTATGGATATATCTTTTGGTGGTACAAGTTCAGCTTTTGTAGAGCCAAAAGATATATTATTAGAGGCTATAAAAGTAGGCGCCCCTAAAATAATAATTGCACATAATCATCCAAGCGGAGATCCAACACCAAGCCTTGCTGATTTTGAAATAACAAATAGAATCGAAAAAGCAGGGCAAATAATGGGGATAGAGCTATTAGATCATATTGTTATTGGAGATTGCAATTATATAAGTATTTTTTCGAAAAGAGGAGTGAACAATGTTTAAATTTAACTTTTTTAAATTAGTATCAAAAGATATTGGAATAGATTTAGGAACTGCAAATATATTGGTAACTTTAAAAGGAAAAGGTATTGTTTTAAAAGAGCCATCAGTGGTAGCAATAGATAAGAAAACAGGAGCTATATTATCTACTGGATATGAAGCAAAAGAAATGTTAGGAAGAACACCTGATGATATTAAGGCTGTAAGACCATTAAAAGATGGTGTTATAGCTGATTTTACTGCGACTCAACTTATGTTAAAAAATATACTTACTAAAGTATGTAGAAAATATAATGTTGCAAGACCAAGAGTTGTAGTTGGTGTGCCTTCTGGAATTACTGAAGTTGAAGAAAGAGCAGTACAAGAATCTGTATTACAGGCTGGAGCTAGAGAAGTATATTTAATAGAAGAACCAATGGCAGCGGCTATTGGCGCTAATATGGATGTGGCTGAGCCAAGTGGAAATATAATTGTTGATATTGGTGGTGGAACTACAGAGGTTGCAGTAATATCTTTAGGTGGAATTGTTGTAAGCTATTCATTAAGAATTGCTGGAGATGAGTTAGATGAAGATATTGTAAATTACGTAAAAAGAGAGCTAAATTTAGCAATTGGTGAAACTACTGCTGAAGAAATAAAGAAAACCATTGGTTGTGCTAAACCATTAATGACAGATATGTCAATGGAAATAAGAGGAAGAGATTATGCAACTGGATTACCAAAAAATGTAATGATATATTCTTCTCAAATTTTAGAAGCAATGCAAGAATCAGTTGCTAAAATTGTGGACTTAGTAAAAATGACATTAGAAAAGACACCACCAGAACTTTCATCAGATATAATGGAAAAAGGAATAATTTTAGCTGGTGGAGGAGCATTAATTCAAAATTTGGATAAGTTATTAATTGATAATACTGGTATGCCTGTTTATGTGGCAGAAGATCCATTAGATTGTGTAGTAAAAGGTTGTGGAAAAACCTTGGATGATATAGAAAAATTAAAAACTGTTTTTATAAATTCAAGAGGAAGAAAATGAGTTTAGGAGAAAGTAATGTATAATGACAAAAAGAATGGAAAGATAGGTATAATAATTACAATTATAATATTAGTTTTTTTGGTAATAATTACAAATTTAGATAATGCTATTTTAAGTAAAATTGCCAATCCTTTTACAAAAATAACGATGTCTGTTCAAAGTGGTATAGTATATGCAAAAAATAAATTATCAAAGAACAATGAGTATTTTACAACATTAGATAATTTGAAAGAGCAAAATGAACAATTAAGAGCAGAGAATGAACAATTAAAAAATGAAAGACAAGAAATGGAAGTTTTAAAAGCTGAAAATAAAACACTTAAAGAATACTCAAAATTATCAGAAAAATATTCAGAGTTTTCAACAATACCAGCATATGTTATTCAAAAAGATTTTTCTAATTATAGTAAGACAATTGTAATTAATGTTGGGGAAAGTGATGGAATAAAAACTGGCATGACTGTTGTCGCTGAAGGTGGCCTTGTTGGATATGTAGTTTCTGTTGAAGATAAATCTGCAAAAGTACAAACAATAGTTGATACTGCAAGTGCTGTCAGTGCAGTATTTGATAATACTGAAAAAAGTTTAGTAACAAGAGGGGTACTAGACTCAAGTGATAAAATTAAAGGAAATTATATTGATAATGATGTTGTAATAAATGAAGGAGATAAGATTGTTACATCTGGAATTGGTGGTATATATCCTAAAAATATTAATATTGGAAAAGTTAAAGAAATTGTTAATACTCAAAACAAAACAAATAGATATGTATATATAGAACCATTAGTAGATTTTAATAATTTGAGTGATGTATTAGTTGTAAATAATGATTAATAGGAGGGGCCAATTGAAAAAAATAGGAATAATAATTTCAATAATTATAATATATTTTTTGATATATTTTTTGCAAGCTAATTTTTTTAGTTGGTTTACGATAAATGGAGTTCAACCCAATTTATTTGTATTATTAGCTTTGTTTATTGGAATATTTATGGGGAGAAAAGTTGGATCAATATTAGGTATAATATTAGGATTATATACAGATTTTTTATTTTCAAATACAATAGGAATATCTGCAATATTATTCGGAATTATTGGCCTATGTGGAGATTACTTAGATAAAAAATTTTCAAAAGATAGCAAATTAACAATTGTTTTAATGGGAGCTATTGTTACTGCAATATATGAAGTAATGTTACTTGTATATAGAATAATAAAATTAAATTGTACATTTAATATATTATCTTTTTTGGGAACATTAGGAATAGAAATTATTTATAATGCATTTATAATTATAATATTTTATCCATTAATACATAAGTTTGGGTTATATATAGAAAGTATATTCAAAGATAAAAAAATGTTACCAAGATATTTTTAAAAGGAAGGAGCAAATTTTGAAAGGCGAGAAGAATGACAATATAAACCTAAGATATAATATAATAGTTGTTATAATATGCATAATAGGATTTATTTTGCTACTTCAACTTTTTAATCTTCAAATAATTAATGGCAATGATTATAGAGCTATGTCTAGTGCAAGACTAACAAGAGAGACAACAGTATATGCTGATAGAGGAGAGATATTAGATAGAAATGGTGTAAAATTTGTTACAACTAGTACTGGATATAGTTTGGACTTATACAAAACAACAACCAATAATGATGAATTAAATAATAATATATTAAAAATAATTAAAGTATTAGAAGAAAATGGAGATTCTTATGTTGATAATTTGATAATAGATGTAAATCCATTTAAATTTTCAATAGATAATGAAGATTCAATAAAAAAATGGAAGAAGAGCAATGGAATAAATGAGGATTATAATGCCGAACAATGTTTTAATTATTTAAAAGAAAAATATGAAATAAAGAATGAAGATGTAGAAGAAGCAAGAAAGATTATGGCAATACGATATGAAATTACTCAAAATGGTTATAGTACTGTAAGACCTGTTGAAATAGCAAATAATATTACAAAAAATTCAATTTTAAAATTTAGTGAAGAAAATAGTAATTTCTCTGGAATAGATATTATTACAAAACCAGTAGTAACATATAATAATGGCTCTTTGGCATCACATGTACTTGGATATTGTGGAAAGATAACACAGTCTGAATTAGAAAATGTTGGTGATGGATATGATAAAAATGAATTAATTGGTAAAACAGGAATTCAATATGTTTTTGAAAAATATTTAAGGGGAAAAAATGGAAAAAGACAGATTGATATGGATGTAAATGGTAATATAACTGGTGAGTATATTACCGAAGAACCTATCGTAGGATCTGATGTTGAGCTTACAATTGATGCCAATATTCAAGCTGTTGCAGAAAAAGCTTTAAAAGATGATATTGAAAAAATTTCAAACGGTGGATATGCGGAAAAATTTGAGGCAAAAGCAGGGGCTGTAGTTGTAATGAATACAAAAACAGGAGAAATTTTAGCTTTAGCAAGTTATCCTGACTATGAGCCACAGTTATTTGTAAACGGTATAAGTACAGATAAATATAATGAATATCGAGAAAGTGAAGCTTTATATAATAGAGCAATAAGTGGAACATATGCTCCAGGATCTACATTTAAAATGATAACTGCAATGGCAGGCTTGGAAACAAATGCTGTGACAACAACAGAAGCAATTAATTGTACAGGTGTTTATCCCGCAGCACATAAACCAGTGTGTTGGTATTATACAACATACAAAAGAGGACATGGTGCTTTGGATATATCAGAGGCTATACAACATTCATGTAATTACTTCTTTTATGAGGTTGGAAATAGAATTGGAATAGATACACTTTCTAGTTATTCAAAATATTTTGGCTTAGGAAGAAAAACTGGAATTGAGCTACCAAGTGAAGCTTCTGGAAATATAGCAAGTAAAGACAGAGCCAGGGAAGAAAATAGAGAATGGTATGTTGGTGAAACTTTATCTGCTGCAATTGGACAAAGTTATAATAATGTTACACCTGTTCAAATGGCAAAATATATAAGTATATTAGTAAATGGTGGACACCAAATAGATACAACATTAATAAAATCAATTATTAATTCAGATGGAACACAAGTATCAAAAGACGAAATAAATGCACATGTAAAAGAAGTTTTGGGTGTTGAAGATGAGAAAATTGAGGAAAAGACATTTAAAGATGAAAATGTAAAAGCTGTTTTAGAGGGAATGAAGAATGTTACAACTGAATCTGGAGGAACAGCATATTCAATATTTAAAGATTCGAACATAAAAGTTGGAGGAAAAACAGGGTCTGCTCAAGCTGGGAAGAAAACCCATGCATGGTTTGTTGGATTTGCACCTTTTGATGATCCAGAAATAGCAGTAGTATCTATAATTGAAAATGGAGGCCATGGTGCATATGCTGCACAGGTAGCAAAAGATATTTTTGATTCATATTTTTATGAAGACGAAGTAAAAAGTAATAATGAAAATTGAGATAATATTTTATTATCTCAATTTTTTATATATTTTTTATAAAATTGATACCAGATTTCATAATCTAAAAAAGAAGAGAAAATAAAGCAATTAATAATAATTTATCATCAGTATGTTGTGTATATAGAAAGTAAATCACAGCTAAAATTAAAATATCATCACCAAAAAATTTCAAATTACCAATTTCAAGAAGCGGACTTTTTTGTGAATTAGATTTAGTTCGTTTTTCATTGTTGTCAGATCTTTTTGAGTGGGAAATTTCGGAATCTAAAGCATCAATAAATTGGTTTTCAGACATAGTACGATTATCTTTTATTGAAGAAGAATATGTACTTGGTGAATGATCATCATGATGATATCTTTGTTTTAGTGAATTATTAATATTTATAGGATTGTAATTATTATAATAAAAAGGATTAGGAGGACGAAAAAAAGGAAAGTTAAAATTATTCATCTTTTACTTCATCACCACCTAAAGGATTCATTACTTCAATAATTTTTGCAAACTGAAGAAATTTTACATAATTGTCAATTTTATCTTTTTTAGTCTCATTTAAATAAGGTTTTAAAGAAAGTAGTAAATTAGCTCTGGGATCATCTTTATTACTAGTATTTAAAGAATCCATTATTTTTTTTATTTTTAAAATTGTATTAATATCAAATTCTGGAATACCATTATTAGATTTTTTTTCAGAAGAATCATTATTATAATCTGTGTTAATATTATTAGTATTTGTGGAATTATTATCTGTAGATTCACTAGAATTATTAGAGGAATTAGATGAAGAAAAATTGTTTAGAATATTCTTCAAATTATTTGACATATCTTTATCTTCTAAAATATTATTAAATTTTTGAAGAATATCATTCATATCTCCATCCATATTAATACCTCCTTGTTATTTATTCATATTATTTTTTAATTGTTCAATAATTTTTTGTTTATCATTAGAATTTAAAATATTGTTTAACTGGGAAACACCTTTTTCTAAATCTTTTTTATCCATATTTGATAAAGCTGTCATTAGTTTTGAAATATCCATATTATTATTATTCATAGTACCTCCATAAAAATTTACTTATTATAATATATGCAGAAAATTTAAAATGTATATATAAATTTTCCTTTTAAATATTGTTTTTTATGGGATTTTGAGATAGAATATAAAACATAATTTGTGTTATTAGAAAAAATAATGAAAAAAAATAATAAAATATATCACAATATGTAAAAAACTTTTTATATTTTATGTATGAAAAACGACAAAAAATTCAACTTAAATCGTGTAATATATATACATAAATTAAAAAGGTAAGAGGTGGTAAAAGGATGTTTCAAAATATAGCAAATGGTTTTAATGAAAAAGATAGCCATTACAAGGATGTTAAATTAAAAAATGAAGAAATTGGAATGTTTTTTAAGAGGGCTTTTACAAGGCAAAATATAATTATATATATAATTGCTTTTATGATTTCAATGGTTAGTTTCGGAGGAGATGTATCATTAGGTATAGCTCCATTTGGACTAGCAATACTAGCAGCAACGGCTGGTTCTGGAATACCAATAAGCATTGTATATATAATTACATTACTTGGTAGTTACATAGGGTTAGGAAAAGATATTACTGTAAATTATTTTCTGACAAGCTTAGTATTCTTTGCTACACTATTTATTATAAAAACTAAAAAGCAATTTGAAGTAAACGAAAAAGTAAAACTTGGAAAAAATATTGTAATTTCTATTTTCTGTGTAAATATATTACCAATGTTATTTACAACATTAAGCTTATCAAATATTATCTTTGCAGTATTGTTAAGTATTATAACTTATATTTTTTATAAAATATTTGTAAATGCAATAGGTGTCATATATGAATATGGAGATAAAAAAGTATTTTCAATAGAAGAGCTTATGGGAGCGAGTTTATTGTTAGCAATTGCAATTACAGCTCTTGATCCAATTAATATATTAGGATATTCATTAAAAAATGTACTATGTATTTTAATAGTTTTAATATTAGGTTGGAAAAGTGGTATTTTAATTGGAACTACAGGTGGAGTAACAATAGGAATTGTTTTAGGAATAATAGGAAATGAACCTCCAATAACAATTGCAGCTTTTGCTATAGCAGGGATGCTATCAGGAATATTTAGTAAAATTGGAAAGATTGGTGTAATAATTGGTTTCATAGCTGGAAATATACTTATAACATATGTGTCAAATGATAATGTACAACCTATAATATTATTTCAAGAAATATTAATTGCTTCATTAGGATTATTATTAATTCCAAAGAAAGCAGAAGTTGCAATGAATGAGCTATTTGATAATTCAAGTATATTACCAGAAATGAATGAAAGAGCTTTAGGAGAAAGTAAAGAAACCGTCAATAAATTAAGTGACATTTCTGAAACAATATCTGAATTAGCTAAAAGTTATGATGAAGTTGCAGCAACTGTTATAGAAGATAAAGAAGATATAAAATGTGAAAATGAGAATAAAAAAATATTCAAAAAAGAGCTATATAGCAATATTGAAAATATGGAAGACAATATTCTATATGATGATATAAAAAATTCAAATGAGATTGTTGATGATATATTTAAACATTTAAACAAAAATAAAAAATTGACAAAAGATGTATTAATATTAATTTTTGCCAAATACAATAATTATATAATTGGAACTGATATGGGGAATATAAATAAATCAGTTGAAAATGATATAAATAAAATGATTGAGGTAATAAATAAATCATACAATGTTAGTAAAATAAACTTTGTATGGAAAAAGAAATTAGAAGAAAAAAATAAAAATATGTCTGTTCAATTGCAAGGTGTTTCAGAAGTGATTGCAGATTTGGCTGAAGATATAAAAGACTCAAAAAAAGAAAAATATGTAGATCAAAAAAATTTAATCAAAAAAATATTGATGCAAAAGGGAATTGTAACATCAAATATAAAGATAACCCAAAATGATTCTGGTAGAAGTATTGTAAATATATATGTTGAAAATAATGAGGAAAATCCTGAAAATATTGCTAAAAAAATATCAAAAGTTTTATTAAAAGTTTTAGAAGAAAAAATGACATGGCAAAAGAAAAAAAGTGATATAAAATTTGAAAACAAAATATTAACTTTCTCATTTATTTCTAGTGATATATATAATTTAAAAGTTGGAATTGCAAGAGCAAAAAAACATGACTCTCCAGTGTCAGGAGATACAAGCATACAAACAAAGCTAAATGATGGTAAATATTTATTAGCAATAAGTGATGGTATGGGATCTGGTCCAGAAGCAAGAAAAAGTAGTAAAATTGCAATTAAAATGTTGGAGCGAATGTTATCATCAGGATTTAAAAAAGACGTATCTGTAAAAATGATAAATGCAACTTTATCTGATAGTATAGAAGAAGATATGTATGCAACATTAGATATTCTAATATTAGATTTATATCAAGGAAATATTGAGTTTATAAAAAATGGAGCTTGTCCAACATATATAAAAAGAAATAAAGAAGTAGAATTAGTAAACTCAATTTCATTGCCAACAGGAATTATAAATGATATCGATTTAGTAGTATATGATAAAGATATAAAAGATGGAGATATAATTGTAATGTGTAGTGATGGAATTATAGAATCAAATACAGAATATTTGCACAAAGATTTATGGTTAAAGTATTTTCTTGAGGAGCTTCAAACAGATGATGTTCAGCAGATAGCTGACTTAATAATAAGTGAAGCAATAGATAATGATTACGGAAAAGAAAAAGATGATATGACTGTAATTGTTGCGAAAGTAAGTAAATAAAAATCAAAAAATTGTTGTATAAAAGTACAACAATTTTTTTGTTTTTATTGTGAAGAAAAAATATAAATTTGGTTTACTAAAAAAAAAGCTTATGTTATAATGTAGAAAAAAAAGAAAGGTGTATTTGTAAATGAACCAAATTTTATCATTTCAAACAATAGGAAATTCGAAGATACAATTAAAAAAAGTAATTCGTTTTTTTTCTATTTTTATTATTTTGTTTGCATTAATATTAGTTATTGAAGGAAGTTTTGGATATTATAAAAATAAGAATAAAAAAGTTGTTATAAAGGAAACTCCAGATATAAATATTCAAAGAGATAATGGTACTACAATATTAAATATAACATCTAACATTGGAGTACAAAAGGTTATATATTCTTGGAATGACGGAATTGAAGATTCAGTCGAAGAAGGTGGAAAAAATAATATTGAAGTAAAAATTCCAACTACAATAGGAACCAATGACTTAAATATAAAAATTATTGATTCAAATGGAAATACAATTGTATATAATCCTGTAAAAATCTCTTATGAAGAAAATCAAGAAGAAAATGTAAATTGGGAAGAAGCAATAAAAACAGATAAAACTAAACCAAAAGTTTCAATTGAATCAGTTAAAGGGAAAATAGTTATTACTGCAACTGATGATGTAAAAATGTCATATGTAACATATAGTTGGAATGAAGAAGAAGAAAATAAAATAACAGGTTTATCTGATGATGAAAAAACATTGACAACAGAAATTGATTCAACAAATGTAAAAAAAGGAACTAATAAATTAATAGTAAAAGCTTATGATAAAGCTGGAAATGTCGAAACAGTCGAAAAAGAAGTACAAGGTGCTAATGGATCAGAAATAAAAGTAAATCAAGAAAATGGTGAATTAGTAGTAAATGTAAAAAATGATATTAATATAACAAAAATAGAATATAACTTTAATGGTGAAGAAAAAACTATAGATAATATTAATCAAAAAGAGTATACTTTTAAATTACAGATGAAAGATGGCGAAAATAAAATTTCAATTTCGGCATATGCAGATGCATTAAAAAGTGATTATCAAAATACTTTTACTAAGGAAATTACAAATACGAATACTAGTGCTCCTACTATTAAGGTATTAAAGGATAGCAATCAAATTATAATAAATGTAAAGGATGAATCAAACATTACAAAAATAATTTATAATTTTAATGGGCAAGAAAAAACCATAGATAATATTAATCAAAAAGAATATCAACTTAAATTAGATTTAATAGATGGAACAAATTACGTTATAGTTAATGCATATAATCAAAATAATAAAAGTGAATATAAAGGTAAAACAACAAAGTAAGAAAAAAGGAGAAAATAGAACTTAGTCTATTTTCTCTTTTTTGTTTATGGATTATTAGCAACAACCTCTGTTCCCTCCGCAGCAACAACATATTATAAGAAGTAATACTATTATCCAAATGCAGTCATCTCCAAATCCGAAACCACATCCGCATCCGCAATTTCTATTTTCTGGCATATTATTTCCCCCCTTTCAAAATCTTTTGTATGATATATATTATTCTAATTAGCAAAAACTGTTACGAAAAAAATAATAAAATAAAAATTTCTATGTACAAAAATAGTAAAATAATGATATAATCCGTTATAAATAAAATTATTATTTTAGAAAGGATGATAACAATATGGGCAATATTGTGCTATTAGATGATTTAACAATAAATAAAATTGCAGCAGGAGAGGTTATTGAAAGACCCGCATCTGTAGTAAAAGAACTAATGGAAAATTCTATTGATGCTGGAGCAACAAATATTACAGCAGAAATAAAAAATGGTGGAATAACATATATACGAATAACAGATAATGGAAAAGGAATTTTGCCAGATGATATGGAAATTGCATTTGAAAGACATGCAACAAGTAAAATTAGAAGTGCAAAGGATCTAGAAACAGTTAAATCGATGGGATTTAGAGGAGAGGCTTTAGCAAGTATAGCAGCGATTGCTCGTGTTGAACTAATATCTAGAACAGCTGATAGTGAATTAGGATATAAAATAGTTGTTGAAGGTGGAAACATAATAAGCAAAGAAGTTATAGGTTGTCCAAAAGGTACAACTATTATAGTTGAAAATTTGTTCTATAATACACCTGTAAGATATAAATTTCTTAAAAAAGATTTTACTGAAACAGGATATGTCGAAGATGCTGTTACAAGAATAGCTCTTGTAAATCCAAATATATCTGTCAAATTAATTAATTTAGGCAAAAATATAATTAATACAAATGGAAGCGGAGATATAAAAGATGTTGTGTATAGCATATATGGAAAAGAAGTTGCTGAAAATATAATTAAGGTTAATTATGAATTTGAAGATATGAAAGTAACAGGATGTGTTGGAAAACCACAAATTGCGAAATCAAATAGATCAAGTCAATTATTTTTTGTAAATAAAAGATATATAAAAGATAAAACACTAACAAGTGCTGCAGAACAAGCTTTTAAAGGAATGTTATTACCAGGGAAATATGGATTTTTAGTATTAAACATAGAAATAGATCCACATAATATTGATGTTAATGTTCATCCAGCAAAATTAGAAATAAGATTTCAAGAAGAAAATAAAGTTTTTAAATTAGTATATCACGCAATAAAAGAATCTTTTGTAAATGATCAAAATAAATTTGAAAAAAAAGAATCTGTAGAAGATAAAATCACAACTAATAATAATTTAGTTCATACTTTAAATCAAAGTAATGGAGATAGAGTTTCAAACGTAAAAATAAATGTACCTGCTACAGGAAATTGGATTGAAGATTTATATAATGAAAAATTAATAAAATCAATGGAAAATGAGAAAATAGAAAAAAGCAATGAATCTGTAGAAGAAAAGCAGGATAATGATGGAAGTAATAAATTTGATAATATTGATAATATAAAGCAAAAAGAAAAAAATACAGAAGAAAATTCTAATTCTGATAGTAATAAAGAATTAAATGATGAATTTGAGGAAATGTACAGAAAGACTTTTGGTATTACAATAAGCAATTTAGAGAATAAAGTAGAAGAGCCAAAAGAAGAATATAAAAATTCAGAAAATGAGATAAAAATTGAAGAGCTAAAAGAAGTTTCAGATCTAAGTCAAAGCAAAATTAATAATCAAGTAAAATATAAGTTTATCGGAATTGCATTTTCTAATTATATCATTATTGAAATAGAAAGTGATTTGTATATTCTTGATCAGCAATTGGCAAATGAAAGAATTTTATATGAGGTAATAAAAAAGAATTATTATAATGAAAATGAAAAAGACTCTCAAATGATGTTATTACCAGATATTATAACTTTGAATCATAAACAAATGGATATTGCAAGAGATAATATGATGTTATTTAAAAAAGCTGGATTTGAAGTTGAAGAATTTGGTGATAATACAATAAAATTAAGTGGAGTTCCAAGTATTTGTATTGAGCTTGATACTAAAGAGTTATTTTTGGAAAGTTTGGAAGCAATAAATACTGTTGCAAGAACTGCAAAAAAAGAGATTGAAGAAAAATTTATTGCAACTATAGCAAAAAAAGTTGCAATGAAAAGCAAAAAATCAACTACTTTTGAAGAAGTAGATTGTTTAATGAAAAAATTATTAGTTTTAGACAATCCATTTTTAGGACCTCAAAACAAAAGTATTGCATTTAAATTATCAGAGCATGAATTAGAAAAGAAATTTTCTAAACAACAAGGGGGGCTATAATGGAAAAGCCAAAGGTAATTGTAATATGTGGACCTACTGCATCTGGCAAAACTGCATTATCTGTTGAACTAGCTAAAAAAATTAATGGGGAAATTATATCTGCGGATTCAATGCAAATATATAAGGATATGGATATTGGTACTGCTAAACCAACCCATGATGAAATGCAAGGAATTAAACATTACTTAATTGATTGTGTTTCTCCAACAAAAAGATATAGTGTAGCAGATTTTAAAAAAGATGCTACTAATGCAATTGAAGAAATTTTAAACAAAAATAAGATTCCTATAATTGTAGGAGGAACAGGATTATATGTTGACTCATTAATATATGAAATAAATTATAATGAAATGAATGTTGATTTAGAATATAGAGCAGAACTCGAAAAAATTGCTGACGAGAAAGGTTTAGAATACTTATATGATATGGCAAAAGAGATAGATAAAATTGCGACAGAAAAAATAAGTAAAAATGATAAAAAAAGAATTTGTAGAATTCTAGAAATATATAAATCAACAGGAAAAACAAAAACAGAGCTTGAAATAGAATCCAGAAAGAAAGAGCCAAAATATGATTTTAAAATATTTGCTATAAATATGGACAGATCTATACTTTACGAAAGAATAAATAAGAGAGTTGACCTAATGATTGATGCCGGATTAATTAAAGAAGTTGAAAAATTAATAAAAAAATATGATGAAATACCAACAGCAATACAAGGATTAGGATATAAAGAAGTAGTTGCATATTTTGATCATAAATATTCGAAGGAAGAAATGATTGAAAAAATAAAAATGGAAAGTAGAAGATACGCCAAAAGACAATTAACATGGTTTAGAAGGAATAAGTCTATACATTGGTTGGATGCATCATTAGGAAACGAAAGAAATACTGAAATCATTTTGAAAGAAATAAGGTGAAGGAACTATAGAAAAGAAGAATTTGAAAAATAAAAAAATATTAAAAATAGTATGTATTGCTATTGCTGTAATAGTACTTATATATTTAATTGCTTTATTAATAAAATTAGTTAAGAAACCAACAGAAACATTTGCAGTTGAAAATGGAAAAATTTATCAAGAGGAATTTGCAGAAGGATATATAATAAGGAATGAATCACTTATTAATATTTCAAATTTAGAAAATGGAATTGTACCAATAAAATCAGAAGGCGATAAGGTTGCAAAAGGTGAATCAATATATAGATATTGTATTAACAACGAAGAAGAGATAAACCAAAAAATTGAAGAAATAGATTTACAAATACAGGAAAATTTAGGTAATGATGATGAATATTTCTCGTCAGATATAAAACTAATAAATAACCAAATTGATGCAAAATTAGATGACATATATGAAAGTAATAACTTAAAGAAAATTAACCAAGAAAAATCAGATATAAATACATATTTAACTAAAAAAATGAAAATAAAAGCTGATAACTCAAATGATGAAACATTAAAAAAATTAGTAAATGAAAGGAATTCTTTAGAGACACAGTTAACAAACAATTCTAAATATGTAAATGCAGATAAAAGTGGTGTTATATCATATAGAATTGATGGATTAGAAGGAACTTTAACTACAGGAGATTTTTCTTATTTAAACGAAGATTTCTTAAAAAATCTGAAAGTACAAACAGGACAAATAATAGCTGTTAATAATAAAACTAATGGAAAAATTGTAGATAATTTTCAGTGCAATATTGCTTGTATATTAACATCAGATGAAGCAAAAAATTCTGAAGTTGGGAAAAGTATAAAACTAAGATTACAAAGTTCAGAGGAAATTCCAGCTAAAATAGTATATAAAGCTGTAGAAAATAATGATAAAACATTATTAGTATTTGAAATAAACAATAATGTTGCAGACCTAATTAAGTACAGAAAAACATCTTTTGATGTAATATGGTGGAGTAATTCAGGTTTAAAAATTCCAAACTCTTCAATAAAATACGAAGGAAATATTGCATATGTTATACGAAATAGATCAGGATTAAAAGAAAAAATCTTTGTAAAAGTGCTAAGAAGTAATGAAAAATACTCAATAGTAGAAAATTACTCGTATGCAGAGCTTAAAGAAGCAGGATATGATACATCTGAGTTAAAAAATAAAAAATCAATTTCTGTATATGATCAAATAGAAAATTAAATATTACAAAAATATTACAGAAAGATTAAATTTTTGTTACAAAAATATAAAAGTATTGACAATGTGCCCAAAAAGTTAGATACTATATGCAAGTTAATACAAAGGAAGAGTATTAAAATTTAGGAGGTTATATATATGTCAGGAGCTATAATGAACAAGGTATGGGATTTATTTGGTATGGATAATGCAGAAGATAAAGATGAAAATGAATATGAATATGAAGATTATGAACAACCAGAAGAGGAAGTTGAAGAAAAAAAATCTTGGGGAAAACGTTCAAAATTATTAAGTTTACCACAAGCACAACAAGTAAAAATGGTAATATCTCAGCCTACAACTTTTGAACAATCTGAAGGTATTTGTGATCTTTTAAAAGAAAAAAAATCTGTAATTGTAAATTTAGAATATGTTAATAAGGATATTGCTAGACGTATAATAGATGTTGTAAGCGGTGCAGTTCATGCATTAGATGGACACATGCAAAAAGTATCAAATTCTATATTTTTAATAGCACCATACAATTATGATATTACTACAGAAATGGCTAGAGAAGAAATAAAAAACAAACTTTCTGTTTCATGGCTAAAAAACAACATGCCAAATGATTAAGATTGTTTAGGAGGGATGGAAGATGATGATTACACCTTTAGATATTGAAAATAAGAAGTTCTCTAAACGGATGGAATGGATATAGCGTTGAAGAAGTCGATGAATTTTTAGATCAAGTAACAGAAGAGCTTGAAAAAAAATGTAAAGAAGTTTCTGCTCTAAATAAAGAGCTAGAACAATTAAAAAAAGAATTAAGTGATTGTAAAGGAAGAGAATCTGCAATTCAAAATACTTTAATTATTGCACAATCAACTGGTGATGAAATAATTAATAATGCAAAACAACAAGCAACTCAAATAATTAAAGATGCAGAAGGGACAGCTAGACAATCAGTTGAGACACTAAATCAATCTATAATTATAAAAAGAAAAGAACAAGAAGATTTAGAAAAACAATTAGATGTATTCAAAGCTAAAATGGAATCTTTATTAATATCACAATTAGAATTAATAAAGGATATGAAAAAAGAAAATTAATAAAGTAACGAAGGAAAAAACGGAGGATAAAAATAGCCTCTGTTTTTGATTTTATATAATATTACAAAATTTCTAAAATATTACAATTTTATTAAATCTATATTACATTTTTATAATATATATTGACATATATGAAAAAAATTATAAAATATATAAAGAATTTAATAATACTTAAATGGGAGTAAATATGAGAGTAATAAGTCGGAAAGGCAAGAGGAACAAAATTAAATTCAATAGATAATATTTCGACAAGACCAACACTAGATAGAGTTAAAGAATCTTTATTTAATATAATAAACAATAAAATAGAAGATTCAGTAGTATTGGATTTATTTGCTGGAAGTGGAGCAATCGGAATAGAATTTTTAAGTAGGGGATGCAAAAGAGCATACATGTGCGATAAATCACACGAAGCAATTAAATTTGTTATTGCAAATGTAAAAAAAACAAAATTAGAGGAAAATGCTATTATTATTAATAAAGATTATATTCAATTTTTAAAAGATGCAGAAAAAAACGGAATAAAATTTGATATTATATTTTTAGATCCACCATATGATTTAGATATTTCTAAAAATGCAATTAAGCTAATATTAGAATATGGTTTATTAAATGAGAATGGAATAATAATAATAGAAACAGATGAAAAAGAAAGAGAAATAGAAAATTTAAAAACAACGAATCTTGAAATTTATGATAGCAGAAAATATGGGAGAGCTAATCTCATATTTTTGGCCGAAAGGGGTTAAACAATGGAAATATTTACTTTATTAGAAAATATCGAAGACATACTAGAAAAAAGCAAAGGGGTGCCTTTCTCAAATAAAGTGTTGGTAGATAAAGAAGAAATACTTGAAATTATAAGCGAATTAAGACTAAAGCTACCTGAGGAATTAAAACAAGCCAAATGGATTAAAGAAGAAAGACAACGTATTTTGGTTGAAGCACAAAAAGAGGCTGATGATATTGTAAAAGAGGCTGAAAATAGAATTATCTCAATGATTGATGAGCATGAGATAACAAAAAAAGCATATGAGAAAAAAGCAGAGATTATTGAAACTGCAAATGAAATGTCAAGAGAAATATCAAAAGGAACAAAAGATTATGCAGATAATGTATTAAATGGAATAGAAGTTGCTCTACAAGAGGCTCTAAAAATAATACAAAATAATCGTAATGAACTTAAATAAAATAGTAAATCAGTAATCGGTTTTTTTTATAATAATATATATCCGATTACTTTTTTTGATTGGAGGATGCCATATGGCCAAAAAGAAAAAAAGCAAAAATAAGAAAAAACAATTGAAGTTAAATACAGATATGAAAGTGATATTGCTGATTTTACTGGGAATAATATTAGCAATTTTAATATATGGTAATTCTGGTTATGTTGGTAATTTTTTAAATGAGATATTAGGTGGAATGGTTGGAATTTTTAAATATTTAGTTCCAATAGTTCCATTTATTTCAGCTATATACATGGTTAGTAATAATAAAGAAGATTTATTATCAAAAATAATTCCAACTAGTATTATAATGTTATGTTGTTTAGCGACAATGACATTATATCAGATTCTTAATAATGCACTTGAATATAATATACAGTTTTCTGAAATTATAGATAGAGCCTTTTATTTAGGAAAATGGAATAAAGGTGGAGGAATAATAGGAATATTAATAGCATATCCTCTTGTTAAATTGTTTGAACCAATTGCAGCATTAATAATTATATTGGGAATAGCAGTTATTGTTGCAGTGTTTGTATTTGGTCTAAAACCAAGTGAACATATATCAAATATTGTAAATAAAGTTGAAAAAGGAAGAAAAGTAAATAGAAATGATGAAAATCAAAATGCTAATTCACATAAAAAACATTCTGTTATTCAAGAAGATCTTGGAGATGTTGCATATTCAAAACCAGAAACTGCAAGAGAGAGAAAACAAAGAGAAAAGGAAGAGCGTAGAAGAGAAGCTCTTAAAGTTGATGAACAATTAACAATAAATATGCTAGAGCAAGAGAAAAAAAATAAAAATAGTAATTCAAATAATGATGACTATATTGAAAATAATTTATTTAAACAAGAGGAAGAAAAAAAGGAAGATAAGAAAAAAGAAGTTTTACAATTGGAGCATGCTTTAGTTGTTGAAGATGAACATTATGAATATCCTCCAGTAGAATTATTAAGCAAAGGTAAAAAAGCTTCAAGAGGAAGTGCAAAAATGCTAGCTGATACAGCTGCAAAATTGCAAAAAACTTTATATAGCTTTGGTGTATCTGCAAAGGTTGAAAATGTTTCTGTAGGACCGACAATAACAAGATATGAATTAAAACCGGCAGAGGGAACAAGAGTTAGTAAAATCGCCAATTTGGCAGATGATATAGCTTTAAACTTAGCTGCAGAAACAATAAGAATTGAAGCTCCAATACCAGGTAAACAGGCTGTTGGAATAGAAGTACCAAATAAAGAAAAAGAAGCAGTACATTTAAGAGAAGTTATAGAAAGTAGCGAATTTGAAAATAATAAATCAAAACTAAGTGTAGCACTTGGAAAAGATGTTGCAGGTAAAACAATAATTGCAGATATTGGAAAGATGCCACATGTATTAATTGCTGGTTCAACAGGTTCTGGTAAAAGTGTTTGTATAAATTCAATTATAACAAGTATAATTTATAATGCAAAACCAAGTGAAGTAAAACTTGTAATGGTTGACCCTAAAGTTGTTGAATTATCAGTTTATAATGGAATACCTCATTTACTTATTCCTGTTGTAACAGACCCTAAAAAGGCAGCAGGAGCATTAGCATGGGCTGTTCAAGAAATGGATGATAGGTACAACAAATTTGCACAAAAGGGTGTTAGAGATTTAAAAGGATACAATAAAGCAATTGAAAAAGAAAATGAAAATGCAAAACTACCACAAATTGTTATTATAATAGATGAGCTTGCAGATTTAATGATGGTTGCTGCAAAAGAAGTTGAAGAGGCAATTTGTAGATTAGCACAAAAAGCTAGAGCTGCTGGAATGCATTTAGTAATTGCAACTCAAAGACCATCTGTGGATGTTATTACAGGTTTAATTAAAGCAAATGTACCATCAAGAATTGCTTTTGCTGTTTCATCACAAGTAGATTCAAGAACAATATTAGATTCAACAGGAGCTGAAAAATTACTTGGAAAAGGTGATATGCTATTTTATCCTGTAGGTGCTTCTAAACCGTTAAGAGTACAAGGTGCATTTGTTTCTGATGATGAAGTTGAAAAAATAGTTGATTTTATTAAAATGAATGCTGGTGAAGTAAGTTATAGTGAAGATATAATAGAAAGTATTGAAAAAAGTAATAAATCTGATAAAGAGCTATTAGAAAGTGAAGCGTGTGAAGATGATTCTGATCCTTTCTTACAAGATGCAATTGAAACAGTAATTGAAACAGGACAAGCATCAACATCATTTATTCAAAGAAGATTTAAAGTTGGATATGCAAGAGCAGGAAGAATAATTGATCAAATGGAAGAAAGAGGTATAATTTCTGGATATCAGGGAAGTAAACCAAGAGAAGTTTTAATGAGCAAAGAAAAATGGGAAGAGCTAAAAATGCAGACAAGCAAAAATGATTAGAAGGGGAGAAATGATTTGAAAAGTAAAGAAACATTATTCTCAAAAAACAACTATGATATACAGCTAGAAGAAGTGTTAGATAATAAAGAATTTAATGATGAAGCCAAAAGCCTAATATTAAGTGTTTTATATAAAATAGAAGAATCATATAAAGATTATGCAAAAGTTAAACTAAATGTAAAATTAAAAAATGAAATAATAGAAGAAATCATAAACATATTGAAATATAAATGCGATAAAATATTGATATTAAATCCCAAAACAGCTAAAAACAAATTTCAAGTAGATAGAAAAAATAAAATAATTAAAGTTTTTCCTAATGAAGTAAATTTATTACAAGCTATATATTATATAAATACGCAGAATCCTAAATCAATAGAAAATATATTTGATAAAGTTATTATAGATGTTATAAATAAAGGTGAGGCAATTAATAATGTTGAAATAATTAGAGATTTTAATGGTTGGTCTTGGAACAGTGTAATAGAAAAAACATTGAATAAATATTATAATTTAATATATCAAAATTTATTAATATTGTTGGGAAATAGTAATTTAGAAGAAATAATAAAATCATATAATATACGAGAATTATTACAAGATAAATTTAAAGAGCTATATGGTGAGAGAAATACTAGTTTACTAATGAACATGCTAGAAAAAACTTGTATTCTAATTTACATGTATAATAGTTCAAAAAATAAAAAAGAAGTATTTGACTATCTAGAAAAAAAGAAAATTGAATTATTAGAAATTTCAAATAAATCAGAATATATTTCTAAAATTACAATTGAAAATAATAACAATATGAAAACAGTAAGTAAGATAGAAAATATATTGAAAAGTGAATCTTTAATTTTAAAAAAATATAATAATGCAAAAATTAAACAAAAATATAATAATATTGACGAATATAAAGAATCTTTAAATAATATGAGAAAAAATAAAATTGAAGAAATAAATAGAAATAATAATTTAATAAATCCTTTTGAATATGTAAAAAGAAAGAAAAATATTGAAAAAGAAGTGCAATGTTTAAAAGACATAGAAATATTATTAAAGAAGGATAAAGCTGTATATAAAGCACTAATACAATTACAAAGACAAGTTATTTCATGTTTATATAAAAAAATTGAAGTATATGATTTAAAGAAAGAATTAATAAATTTAATATATGAAATGCGTTATTATAACTTTCTTCCTGTTGAAAATGAAAAGAAAATTAAGGATATAAAAGAACTTGAATTAGATTTAAGAAGTATTCAAAAGAAACTTACTAATAAATTATGTGAAAACAAAGCTGTAGATACATTTGCAAAGGATTACAACATAAATTATAATATTGTGAAATATATATTTGTTGCAAAATTAACAAGTATAAATAAATTACAAGTGTTATTAAAATATCAAAACCAAAAATTATTTTTAAGTTATTATGATGAAAAAGTTTTAGAGGATGAAGAAAAAATTAATTTTAGCGAAGATGATTTAGGTGAATTGAATAAAAAGATGAATAAGAAAATGAGAATTATTATTTAATAGGAGGTACAAATGAAAGTTACTTTTTGTGGAGCAACTAAAACCGTTACAGGTTCAAACTTTTTAGTAGAAGGTGCTGGAAAAAAATTCTTAGTAGATTGTGGATTATACCAAGGTGGAGCAAAAGATGAAATAAAAAATGAAGAGCCTTTTCCATATGATATTAATGAAATAGACTTTATGTTATTAACACACGCACATATTGACCACTCAGGAAGAATTCCAAAATTATATAAAGAAGGATATAGAAACCCAATATATGCGACAAATGCAACTTGTGATTTATGTGCAATAATGTTACCAGATAGTGGTCATATTCAAGAAACTGAAACTGAATGGAAAAATAGAAAAAGAATTCGTAGAGGCGAAGAAGAATTAGTACCAATATATGATGCTGAAACAGCTGCAAAGTCTTTGGAATTATTTAAAGGAGAGCCATATAATCAAATAATAGAGCTAGATGATGATATTCATGTAAGATTTAATGATGCTGGACACATGCTTGGTTCTAGTACAATTGAAATATGGATAAGAGAAAACGGAGAAAATAAAAAAATAGTATTTTCTGGTGATTTGGGAAATAATGATATACCATTATTAGCCGAACCAACGATGATCCAAGACGCAGATTTTCTTGTTATGGAATCAACATATGGTAATAGATTGCATATAAAAAATGAAAGTAAAGCTGAAACTTTTATTAATATAGTTACAGATACAATAAAAAATGGTGGAACAGTAGTTATACCTTCATTCGCAGTAGGAAGAACTCAAGAAATTTTATATGAACTAAATAAGATAAAAGATTCAGAAGATGACAGTCCAGAATTTGAACGTAAATATAGATTATTAATGAATACACCTGTATATGTTGATAGTCCACTTGCAATCTCAGCAACAGAGGTTTTTAAAGAAAATATGGATTTATTTGATAAGGAAACACAAGAATTAATAAAAAGAGGCGATAATCCTCTAGAATTTCCAGGTTTAAAATTTACACAAACAGTTGAAGAATCAAAAGCACTAAATGAAAGTGATGAATCTGCAATAATAATTTCAGCAAGTGGTATGTGTGAAGTTGGCCGTATAAAACATCATTTAAAACATAACATTTGGAATCCTAAAAATACAATTTTATTCGTTGGATATCAAGCACCTGGAACTTTAGGTAGAAAAATTGTTGATGGTGCTAAAACAGTAAAAATATTTGGTGAAGAAGTAGCTGTAAATGCAAGAGTCGAATATATTGAAGGATATTCAGGTCATGCTGACCAAGCTGGGTTATTACATTTTGTAGATTCTTTTGTTAAAAAACCAAATCATATATTTTTAGTTCATGGTGAAGAAGAAAGTCAAAAGGTTCTTAGAGACAAAATAAATGAAAATTTTGATTTACCAGTATCAATTCCAGATTATTGTGAATCTTTTGATTTAACAAATACAGTACAAGCAACAGGAAATATAAGAAAGAGAAACTTAGATGAGTATAGAAAATTAGAAGTAATTGATAGGTTAGAAACATTAAAAGAAGAGCTTGTAGATATGGAAAGTATTGTTAAAGAAGATATACTTGCAAATACTGTAAATGATGACGAAATAAGTAAATTAAATGAAAGAATAAAAGAATTAGAAAAACAAATTGTTGAAATTGTAGAAAATAAATAAAAACATATGATTACACTGAAAATAACAAAATATTTTCAGTGTAATTTAGAAAGGAATACAAATGAAAAATAAATATTATAATGACGCAATAATTGGAAACAAAAAAATAATTGCGAGTTATACAGAAAAGGGTGAACTACAAAGATTGTGCTATCCAGAAGTAGATGGAAGACAATTTATAGATTATTTTCAAACTGGAGTAAAAATCAATGATTCAAATTTAATTTATTTGCATCAAGATATAAATAATAAATATAGTCAAGAATATATAGAAAACACAAATATATTAAAAACAAATATAAAAAATACATATTTTAATTTTAATATAGAACAAATTGATTTTGCATTAGTTGATAAAAATATTATTGTAAAAAAATACATATTTAAAAATAATAATTCTGTAGATTTAGATACAAAGTTTATTATAAATAGTAAAATTTTATCAAACGATTTAGAACGATTTGGAAGCAGAATTGTTGATAAAGGAATAATTCAATATAACCATAATTATGCAATGGCAATTTTTTCAAATAAAAATCTATATGGCCATAAATTAAATGATGTTCAAAGAACATTACAAAGTGCGGTAATTATGGATAAAGACTATATTGGAATGTCAAATGAAATTGCAATATCGTATGATATTGGAGTGATACATCCAGGTGAGCAACAAGAATTAAATATATTTATTCTTGTAAACGAAAATCACGATATTGAAGAAAAAATACAAAAATGTGTAAAATTAAATACAGATATTGAATTTGAAAATGTAAAAAATTATTGGAATTTATATGTTGAAAATCATTCAAAAATAAAGATTGAATCAAACAAAAGTGACTTTTATAAAAAATTACTTGAGATATATAATAGAACAATATTATTATTTCCATTATTGATAAATGATGAAACAGGAGGAATTGTTGCTGCTCTTGAGTTAGATGAAAATAGAACTAAAAGTGGATGCTACGCATATTGTTGGCCACGTGATTCAATATTTATTACAAGAGCATTTGATTTATTAAAAATGGAAGAAGAAACTGAAAAATTTTATAATGTATTTTGCAAAAAAACACAGAGCAATAATGGAATGTGGGAACAAAGATTTTATACAGATGGAACATTAGCACCTTGTTGGGGATATCAAATTGATGAAACTGCAAGTGTAATATATGGCGTATATGACCACTATAAACATACAAAAGATAATAAATTTCTAGAAGAAAACTTAAAAATGTGTGAAAAAGCAACAGAATTTTTATTTGCATATACAGAAAATTTATTAAATATAGATGAAGAAGATTTAGTAAAAAAAGAGCTACAGGAAAAATATAAAAAATATTTTGAGATTACTAAACACGTAAGTTATGATTTATGGGAAATGAATGAAGGTGTTCATTTATATTCATTATCAAGTATTATTTCTGGGTTGGAGTGTATGAAAAAAATTTATGAAACTATTGATAATAAACAAGAAAATCTAAGATTAAAGCAAGAAAAACGAAATAAAATAGCTCTAAAACTAAACAAATATATACAATTATTAAAAGACTATATTGAAGATAATTTAATAGATAAAAATACTAAAACATTAAAACGAAACCTAAAAGACAACAATATGGATATAAGTGTAATTGGTGCTGTTTATCCATTTAATGTATTTAATCCAAATGAAAAAGTTATAAAAAATACTGTAGATAAAATTAATATGACATTAAGAACTCATACAAGTGGATATTTAAGATTTGAATATGATAATTATATGGGTGGAAATAATCCTTGGATAATAACGACATTATGGATGGCATTGTATTATATAAAAATTAATGATTTAGATAATGCAAAAAAATGTTTTTCATTTGTAGTAAATACATCATTAAGACATGGATTTCTTGCAGAACAAGTGAATAATGATGATAAGAACTTTAAATGGGTTATTGGACTAGGTTGGTCACATGCTATGTTTATTATTGTATTAAATGAGTTACTTAAAGCTAATGAAGGAAAAAATAATTAAGTAATTTGGAAAGGACTGAAATAAATGGCAAAAGCAAAAACAATTTTTGTGTGCAATAATTGTGGATACGAAACAGCAAAATGGTTAGGAAAATGTCCTGCATGTAATGAATGGAACAGCTTAGTTGAAGAAAAAATACAAAAAACAAGTGATGGAATATTTGGAAAAGATGAAAAGAAAAAAATTAATAAACCAACAGCTTTAAATACTGTTGAAGGAAAAGAAACATTTAGAACATCTACAGGTTTTGAAGAGCTAGATAGAGTTTTAGGTGGAGGAATAGTAAAGGGTTCACTAATTTTAGTTGGTGGAGAGCCAGGAATAGGTAAATCAACTTTAATTTTGCAATTATGCGATAAAATTAAAGGAGAAGGGAAAGTGTTATATGTTTCAGGAGAAGAGTCTGCAGAGCAAATAAAAATAAGAGCTGATAGATTAAATATCCACAATGAGGATATAATGTTTTTAGGAGAAACTGATATTGATATAATACAATCTGCTATTTTAGAAATGAATCCTAAATTAGTAATAATAGATTCCATTCAAACAATGTATTCTGATGAAATAACATCTGCAGCAGGAACAGTAAGTCAAGTAAGAGAAATAACAGGAAGAATTATGAAACTATGTAAAAGCAATAATATAACAACAATAATAATTGGACATGTTACAAAAGAAGGAAATATTGCAGGACCAAGAGTGTTAGAACATATGGTAGACACAGTTTTATATTTAGAAGGTGAAAGATATTTTTCATATAGAATATTAAGAAGTGTAAAAAATCGTTTTGGTTCAACTAATGAAGTTGGTATGTTCGAAATGCAAAATGAGGGAATGATAGAAATTTTAAATCCATCTACAGTTTTAATTTCAGAAAGAGACGATAATCCAGCAGGTTCTGTAATTGTTGCAACAATGGAAGGTACAAGGCCGTTATTAGTTGAATTACAAGCACTAACTTCTACGAGTGTATTTGGATTACCAAGAAGAACTGCAAATGGTGTAGATTATAATAGATTAACATTATTAATGGCCGTGATAGAAAAAAAAGCAGGAATGAATTTAGGTAACCAAGATGTATATTTAAATGTAGTAAGTGGAATAAAAGTTTCTGAACCAGCCGTAGATTTAGGTGTTATATTATCAGTTGCATCAAGTTTTAAAAATTTAAGTATACCAAATGATACAGTCGTAGTTGGAGAAGTTGGTTTAACTGGAGAAGTAAGAAGTGTAAATCTTATTGACAAAAGATTAAAGGAAGTAGAAAAATTAGGATTTAAAACTTGCATAATTCCAGAAAGTAACAAAAAAGTATTGAAAGAAAAATATAAATTAGATATAATAGGCGTGAAAAATATAAATGAAGCAATGCAAAAACTAGGATTACGATAAAATACTAATATTTCATTGAGGAGTGATTAATTTGGACTTTGTCAAAGATAATACAATAACAGAGATATTAAAATTAATTGCACCAGGTACAAAAATAAGAGAAGGTTTAGAAAATATATTAAAAGCAAAAACTGGAGGCTTAATTGTAATTGGTGATACAAAAGAAGTTCTTGATTTGGTAGATGGAGGTTTTAATTTAAATGTTGATTATACACCTTCAAGATTATATGAACTTGCAAAAATGGATGGAGCAATAGTATTAAGTGCAGACTTAAAAAAAATTTTATATGCAAATGCACAATTAATTCCATCTCCAGAAATTTCAACAAATGAAACAGGAACAAGACACAGAACAGCAGAACGTACAGCAAAACAAACAGGAGAAATAGTAATAAGTGTATCACAAAGAAGAAATGTTATAACCATATTTAAAGGAGACTTAAGATATGTGTTACAAGATAGTTCAAAAGTAATAACAAAAGCAAATCAAGCACTTCAAACAGCAGAAAAATATAAAAAAGTTTTTGATGATAAATTAAATTTATTGAATGAATATGAATTTAATGATATAGTTACATTACAAAATGTAATTGTATGTATTCAAAGAGCAGAAATGGTATTAAAAGTTGTTGATGAAGTAAAAAGAGCAATATATGAACTTGGAGAAGAAGGTAGATTATTTCAAATGCAACTTGACGAGTTATTTGGAAATCTAGCAATTGAAGAGACTTTAATTATCAAAGATTATATAATATCAAGTAAAAAACAAAACTCAGAAAAAACAGTAGATAAAGCATTATCAAGTATACGAAAACTTGAAAGAGAAGATCTAATGAAATCACAACTAATAGCTAAAATTTTAGGATATGAAGATTTTGATAATTATGAAGAAGTAAATGTGTTTACAAGAGGTTACAGAATTTTAAGTAAAATACCAAGAATGCCAAATAATATTGTCGAAAATTTGGTAAAAAGCTTTAAGTCATTTCAGCACATTATTCAAGCTGACATACCAGCACTGGATGAAGTTGAAGGAATTGGCGAAATAAGAGCAAAAGCAATAAAACAATCACTAAAAAGAATGCAAGAGCAATTTATTTTTGATAATTTAAGTTTATAAATTATAAAACAAAAGTAAAATAAAAAACGAAAGGAAGAATGATAATGAAAGACAAAAGTAAAATATTATTAATAATAGCAATAATTGCTATTACAGCGATTATAGCATATGTATGCTATGGTGCATTAAAAGGGGAGAAAAAGCCAGTAGTAACAATGGAAATGTCATATCTTGATAATGATGGAAATAAACAAACTGGAACTGTAAAAATCGAGCTTAATCCTGAAGTAGCTCCAGAAACAGTAGCAAATTTTGTAAAATTAGCTAATAATGGATTCTACAATAATCTAACATTCCACAGAATGGTAACAGATTTTATGATTCAAGGTGGAGATAAAAAAGGTGATGGAACAGGTTCAGCAAGTTTAAGTGATTTAGATAAGAAAATACAAGCAGGAAGTACATCTGATTATACATACTCAATAAAAGGTGAGTTTTCAGCAAATGGAGTAAATAACAATTTAAAATTTGAAAAAGGTGTAATAGGAATGGCAAGATCTGATTTTAGCAAATATGGGCTAACTTCAGAAGGTTATAATTCAGGTAGTTCACAATTTTTTATAGTAACAACTGATAATCAAGAAACATTAAATTCTTTAAATGGAAGTTATACAGCATTTGGTAAAGTAATAGAAGGATATGATGTTATTGAAAGAATTGCAAATATATATGCAACAACAGAATCAACATCAACAACAGAAGAAACAACAAAATTATCTGTTACAAATAAAGAAGATAACGATGTAGCTGATAACAACGATGTTAAAGAAGTTAAATTAACATTAAGCAAAGCTTTAAATAAAGATAATGTTCCAGAAGGTTGGACACTTTCAGATGATGGACTAACACTTACAAAAACAATGCAAAAAGAAACTGTTGAAAAATTAGAATTAACAGCAACTGATGGAGAAAAATTAAATTATATAGTTATTTCAGGAAAAGATAATGTTCCAGTAATGACAAATGTTACAGTAGATACATTTGGAGCTGATTATGGAATGCCAGATACAATAAATTATGATGAAGTACAACAAAAAGTACAACAATATCAAAATTATTATCAGCAATTAATGAGCTCTTACTCAAATAGTTCAAGTACATCAACAGATGGTTCTAAAGCAACAACAGAAGGAGAATAAAAATAGGGGTCGATATAAAACACCATAGATGTTATATCGACCCCTATATTGTGAAAAAGGGATGTCCAGTCACCAGATAGCGACTGGACGAGGTAAAGAGGAAAATGTGGAGGAAATAACCTCTGAGCATATTGTTTATTCAATCTTTTACCTAATAAATGAGGAAACAAAATCCTCAAAAGTATGTATATTACTAAGACGTTTGCTAAGTGTTTTTATATAATACTATAAAATTTACAAAAAAGCAAGAGCAATATGAAAAAATTTAAAAAAAATAACAAATGTTAAAGGAGAAATACAAAATGGTTATATGTGGTTATGATATACGAATATATTTTTTATTATTTATGATCTACGCAACATTAGGATGGATAATGGAAGTTACATGTAAATTAATACAGTATAAAAGATTTATAAATAGAGGATTTTTAATTGGTCCATATTGTCCGATTTATGGATATGGAGCTTTATTAATAACAATATTACTTCATAAATATACAAATGACCCAATTGTTTTATTTATAATGGCAATTGTGGTATGTGGAACATTAGAATATTTAACAAGTTATTTTATGGAAAAAATATATAAGGCAAGATGGTGGGATTATAGCCATAAGAAATTCAATATAAATGGAAGAGTATGTTTAGGTACAATAGTTCCATTTGGTCTATTAGGATTATTAATAATGTATGTGCTAAATCCATTTTTCTTAGGACAAATTGGAAAATTATCTGAAATGTGGTTAAATATATTATTTTGGTCATTACTTGCAATATATATATGTGATAATATAATTTCAGGAATTGTTGTAAGAGCAATAAAAACAACTGAAAAAGGATTCGGAAAAGAACTTGATAATACAGAAGAAATCACAAATAAAGTTAAAGATATATTAAGACAAAAATCTATATTACACAGAAGATTAATAAATGCGTACCCAAAAATTCAAGCTGTAAAATTTAAAATAAAAGAAAAAAAGCAAGAAATAAAAAAATATAGTGAAGAAATTCAAAATAACATAGGAGAAAAAAGTAATTTAATAAAAGAGCAAATAGAGCAAAAAAGTAATAAATTAAAAGAGAAAATAAAAAATGAGGATTTAAAAAAAGAAGATAAAAAATAATAAAAAAGATGAATATATGACTGAACTCATATACTCATCTTTTTTCTAAACATTGAAATATAATTTTCTCTAAATCATCAGTATTTATAACAGATTTTATGGAAGCATTTAACATATATTGTGGATTTATATTTTGTAAATTAAAAATATATCCATTAACATATGCAAGCTGTCTTATAAATTCTCTAATGGTACGTCCATTACCTTCTCTAAATGGATGTAAAACATTAAATTCAGCCATATAATAAGCTAATCTTTTGGATAGTAAATCTTTAGATAAATCCTTTAAATAATTTTCGTTTTTTAATTCATTTAATAATCTATTTAATTCACTTTCTATATATTGCCATTCAGCAAAACTGAAATTTCCTTTTGCAATATTTTCTGTTCTAAATAATCCAGCAAATGGATAAATATCTTCAAATAAAAATTTGTGAATACTAACAAAATGATGTATATCAAATTTACCTATTTGCTTATTTTGTCGTAGTTCATATAGTTTGGCAAGTACAAGTTTTCTTTCTAAAATTTCAAGTTTGCTATTATCCCTAATGTTAAAATTGTTCTTTAAAATATCACTGTTAGGATAACAATATATAGAGTTTCTTGCTTCATATAAATCACTCATAATAATCCCCCTAATTAACAGAATTTTTAATAATTTCAATCATTTCGGGCATTGTAATTTCTTCATTAAAGTAGCGTTTTAATAATTGAATATCTTCATCAGTTACAGTCATGTTTTCCATTGCTAAATCTTTTTTTAAATTAGCTATATCAAAATTAAATTTTTCATCATTAGACATAAAAGTTCCTCCTTTAATAAACACAATATTATTATACCATAAATTTAATAAAATTACTAGATGATTTGAAATTTGAAGAAGTATAATATTGACCTATTTTTTATAATTTGATACTATAAAGCAAGCAAAAGGAGATAAATATGGTTGCAGAAATTATAATGAATAGTAGTGTAAGGAATTTAGATAGAACATTTGATTACAGTATTCCAATTGATATGGAAGAAAAGGTACATATAGGTAGTAGAGTTTTAGTAAAATTTGGAAATATTAAAGAATTAAAAGAAGGTTTTGTTGTTAATATAAAAGAAAAATCCGAGTTTGAAGTAAAAGATATAGCTAAAGTAGAAGAGCGAGATTTTATAGATGTTCCAAAAGTAAAGCTAGCCAATTGGATGGCTAAAAGGTATTTTTGCAATGTATCAGATTGTATAAAATTAATGTTATCACCAGGAACTGGTACAGATAAAATTGCTAATAGAGCAAAGGAAAAAACAGAAAGATTTGTAAAATTATCAAAGGAAATAAATGAAATAGAATTTGATATTGAAAATAAAAAAATAAAATCTGATAAGCAAAAAAGAGCTTTAGAATTTTTAATAAAAAATAACGAAATATCATCAAAAGATTTAGAAAATTTTGCAGATGTTTCAACAAGTATATTAAAAACATTGGAAAAAAATGGTTATATAAAATTTTATGAACAAACAGTTGAAAGAAATCCTTTTATACATAAGGTTATAGATAGTAGTTCAAAATTAAATTTAAATGATGAGCAAAAATCTGCATATGATGCTGTTGAAGAAGCAATTGATGATTGTATGAACTCAGAGTTTTTATTATTTGGTGTAACAGGCTCTGGCAAAACAGAAGTATATTTACAATTAATAGAAAAAGTTTTAAATATAGGTAAAACAAGTGTAATGTTAGTTCCAGAAATTTCTTTAACTCCGCAAACTGTAGATAGATTTATAGCAAGATTTGGACAAGACAAGATTGCAATTTTGCATAGTAAATTATCTGTTGGGGAAAGATATGACCAATGGTATAAGATAAAAAATGGTGAAGCCAAAATAGTAATAGGAGCCCGCTCAGCAATTTTCGCTCCTATTAGTAATTTAGGTTTAATAATAATAGATGAGGAGCACGATAGTTCATATAAATCTGAAATGACACCGAGATATAATGTAAAAGATGTATCAAGATATTTGGCAAAAGAATATAATGTTCCAATTGTATTTGGAAGTGCAACACCAGATATGGATACATTTTACAAAGCACAGCAAGGAGAAATAGAGCTATTAGAGCTTACTAAAAGAGCAAATAATGCAGAGCTTCCTACTATAAATATTGTAGATATGAAACAAGAGCTTGCAAATGGAAATAGAAGTTCTATTAGTATGAAATTATATGAAAATATAAAAGAAAATTTATCTAATAAAAAGCAAACAATTTTATTTTTAAACAGAAGAGGATATTCTACATTTATATTATGTAGAGATTGCGGATATGTAGCTAAATGTAAACATTGCAATATTGCTCTAACATATCACATCAAGGAAAATAAGTTAAAATGCCACTATTGTGGGTATGAAGAAATTCCAAGGGGATATTGTCCAGAATGTAAAAGCAAAAACATAAAATATTCCGGAAGTGGAACACAAAAACTAGAAGAAGAAATTAATAAAATATTTCCATCTGCAAAAACTATAAGAATGGATGTTGATACTGTAACTAAAAAGAATTCACATGAAGATATTTTGAATAAATTTAGAAATGAAAATATTGATATTTTAATAGGAACACAAATGGTAGTAAAAGGTCATCATTTTCCAAATGTAACATTAGTAGGTGTAATATTTGCAGATGGTAGCTTAAATATAGATGATTATAGAGCAAATGAAAGAACATTCCAAATTTTAACACAAGTTGCTGGAAGAGCAGGAAGAGGACAAGATAAAGGTAATGTAATAATTCAAACATATAATCCAGATAATTTAAGTATTGAATATTCAAAAGAGCAAAATTATAGATTGTTTTATAATACAGAGATAATAATAAGGAAACAATTGAAATACCCGCCATTTTGTGATATAATATTAATTGGTTTTAGTTCGGAAAACGAAAAAAATGTAATTGAATCTGCAAGATTTATGTACATGAGTTTAAAAAATAAAATAATAAACGAAAAATTGCAAATCATATTATATAAACCAGTGCCTGCGCCAATTGATAAAATAAAAAATAAAATAAGATGGCGCATAATAATAAAATGTAAGTTTAACAATGAGATAATAGAGGCACTAAACACATCACTTAAAGATTTAAATTCAAAAAAATTAAAAGATGTGAAAACAGTAATTGATTTAAACCCAACAAATATGATGTAATAAAAGAAAGGAGAAAAACAATGGCAATAAGAAATGTAAGACTAGAAAATGACGAAATATTAAGAAAAAAATCAAGAACAGTAGAAGTAATAGACGACAAAATAAAAGAGCTTGTAGATGATATGATAGAAACAATGCATGCTCACGATGGTGTTGGTTTAGCAGCACCTCAAGTTGGAATATTAAAAAGAGTGGTTGTAATAGATTTATATGATGATAAAGGACCATATGTTTTAATAAATCCAGAAATAATAAAACAAAAAGGAGAGCAAGAAGTAGAAGAAGGATGTTTAAGCTTTCCAAATCAATTTGCAAAAGTAATAAGACCATCAGAAGTAACTGTAAAAGCACTAGATAGAAATGGAAAAGAATATAAATTAAAAGGAAAAGGATTACTAGCACAAGCAATATCACACGAAGTAGACCATCTAGAAGGAATACTATTCGTAGACAAAATAATACCAGGAACAATGGAAGTAATAAAATAAATATAGGATGTTAAATATATATTCATAAAGGAGGATTTTATATTGAGAATTTTATTTATGGGAACACCAGATTTTGCAAAAGATTCTTTAGAAGCATTAGTAAATGCAAAATATAATGTAGAAGCGGTTGTAACAAATCCAGATAGACCAAAGGGCAGAGGAATGAAAATGATGATGTCACCAGTAAAGGAATTTGCATTAAGCTCTGGAATAGAAAAAATATATCAACCAGAAAAAGTAAAAAATAATGAGGAATTTATAAATGAAATAAAACAAATTAATCCAGATTTAATAGTTGTTGTAGCATATGGAAAAATATTACCACAAGAAATTCTTGATATACCTAAATATGGAAGTATAAATGTTCACGGTTCATTGCTTCCAAAATATAGAGGAGCAGCACCAATACAATGGGCAGTATTAAATGGAGATAAAGTAACAGGTGTTACAACAATGTATATGAGTGCAGGTATGGACACTGGAGATATGATTTTAAAAAGAGAAGTAACAATAGGTGATGATGAAACAACAGGAGAGCTATGGGATAGACTTTCAAAAATTGGAGGAGAATTATTAGTAGAAACAGTAAAGAAAATAGAAAATGGTGAAGCACCAAGAATAAAACAAGGAGACGACTTTACTATGGCTCCAATGTTAAATAAAGAAATGTCAAAAATTGATTGGGAAAATAAAACTGCAATAGAAATAAAAAATCTAGTAAGAGGATTAAATCCAATAATGGGAGCATATTCTTTTTATGATGGTAAAAAAATTAAATTTTGGAAAGTTCAAGCATACTCAGACGAACAAATATTGCAAATGTTCCCAGAGCTAGAAGAATATAAAGACAGATTTTTAGATTTACCAGAAGGAACAATATTATTTTCAGATAGCAAAATAGGATTATATATAAAAGCAAAAGAAGGAAATATAAAAGTACTAGAAATACAAGGCGAAAATGCTAAAAAAATGAAAACAGAAGATTTTTTAAGAGGAACATATTTAGCAGCTGGACTTTGTTTTGAATAATAAAATTTAGGAATGAGGTAAAAATAAAAGTTCCTATATAAAGAAATTAAGTATTGTAAAATTATGAAGAAAAATAAATAGTTTAAATAAAAGAAACTGCATATTAAAAAATATGCAGTTTCTTTTGTTACATTAATAAATTTTGAAGTATAATTCACAAAAAATTCACAAAAATACAAACAAAAACTATTGACAATCCTAAAAAATGGATATAATATATATGCAGTTTAGCAGTCAAGTGAAAAGAGTGCTAAAAAGAAGGTGAAAAAAATTGTTAGATGATAGAAAAAAACGAATTTTACAAGCAATAGTAGATGAATATGTAAACACAGCAGAGCCTGTAAGTTCTGGTGCAATTTCTAAAAAGAAAGGCTTAGATTTTAGTAGTGCAACAATAAGAAATGAAATGTCAGAGCTTGAAAAAAGTGGATATCTAGAAAAAACACATACATCAAGTGGTAGAATACCATCAGTAAAAGGATACAGATTGTATGTTGATGAACTTCTAAAAGAAGATAATATAAGTTTAGAAGAAATAAAATATATAAAAGAAAAGCTTCAAATAAAAGCTAATCAAATTGAAGATTTAACTAAAATTGCATCTAATACACTATCTGAAATTACACATTATACTACTGTCGCAATAGGACCTAAAGTTACAAAACAAATAATAAAAGAAATAAAGTTTGTACTATTAGGAAGTAGAATGTTAATGGCTGTAATATTAACAAATACAGGTATGATAAAAGAAACAATTATAAATTTTGGAGAAGATATATACGAAGATCAAATAGAAACAATTAATTTATTATTTAATAGTAAGTTACAAGGGAAACCTCTAGAAAAAATAAATGAACCATTAGATGAATATATTTTCACAGAAATGAAATCAAGTGCAAGTATGATAAAAACTATCATAGAGCAATTAAACAAAGTTATTTACGAAGAATCTAAATTATACTTAGAAGGTACAAACAAATCATTTGATTTACCAGAGCTAAGTAAAACAGAAACTGCAAGAAACTTTATAAATATATTAGAAAACAAAAGTGAAGTAGTAGATTTATTAGATAATGAAATTTCAAAAGATATAAATGTCTACTTTGGTGATGAACTTGATGATGAAAACTTAAAAGATTTTAGTATTGTAACATTGAAAAGTGATGAAAAAGACCTTGGAACAATAGGAATAATTGGTCCTAAAAGAATGAACTATTCAAAAATAATTTCAGTAATGAGATATATTCAAAGGTTAATTGATGAAGGAGGAAAATAATGGAAGAAATAAAAAAAGACGAGAATCAAGAAGATGTAAAAAACAGCAAAAACAATAAAAAAGAGCTAGAAAAAATAAAAGCTTTAATTGAGACACAAAAAAAAGAAATTGAAGAAAAAGATGATAGACTAAAAAGATTAATGGCAGAATTTGAAAACTTTAAAAAAAGAAGTAGCAAAGAAAGAGAAGGTCTATATAATTCTTTAATTGCAGATATAACATCTTCATTATTACCAATATTAGACAACCTTGAAAAAGCTGTTCAAGTTAAAACAGAAGATGAAAACTTTAAACAAGGAATAGAACTTGTATTAAAACAATTTAAAGATGTTCTTACATCAAATGGTGTTACAGAAATAGAAACTATAGGTAAAACATTTGATCCAGAACTTCATGAAGCAATAACTTCTGTTGTTGATGAAAACTTAGGACCACAAGAAATTAAGGAAGAATACAGAAAAGGTTATATGATTGGAAACAAAGTAATTAGACATTCATTAGTTGTTGTGGCTAACTAGTAAATAAGTTATTAATTAGTAAATTGAAAAATTTATTAATATATATAAATAAAAAAATAATAGGGAAACCTATATAAAACAAAAGAATAAAATCATTTAAGTAAATAAGAAATTTAAAAGAAAATATTTTAGCACCCACTACTAATATTATTCTTTTAGGATATTAAAGGAGGATTTTAAAATGGGAAAAATTATAGGAATAGACTTAGGAACAACAAATTCATGTGTAGCAGTTATGGAAGGTGGAGAGCCAGTTGTAATTCCAAATCCAGAAGGAAATAGAACTACACCATCAGTTGTTGCATTTTCAAAAAATGGAGAAAGATTAGTTGGACAAATTGCAAAACGTCAAGCAGTAACAAACCCAGATAAAACAGTTATATCTATTAAAAGAAAAATGGGAACAGCAGAAAAAGTAAACATTGATGGAGATGAATTTACTCCACAAGAAATTTCTGCAATGATTCTACAAAAATTAAAAGCAGATGCTGAAAGTTATTTAGGACAAAAAGTTACTCAAGCTGTTATAACAGTTCCTGCTTACTTTAGTGATTCACAAAGACAAGCAACAAAAGATGCTGGTAAAATAGCTGGACTAGAAGTATTAAGAATTATAAATGAACCAACAGCAGCAGCTTTAGCTTATGGTGTTGATAAAGAAGATAAAGACCAAAAAATAATGGTATATGATTTAGGTGGAGGAACATTTGATGTTTCAATACTTGATATTGGTGATGGAGTATTCGAAGTTTTAGCAACAAGTGGTAATAACAAACTAGGTGGAGATGATTTCGATGAAGCTATTATTAAATATTTAGTTGCAGAATTCAAAAAAGAAAGCGGAATTGATTTATCTGCAGATAAAAGCGCAATGCAAAGATTAAAAGAAGCAGCTGAAAAGGCTAAAATAGAATTATCAGGAATGCAACAAACAAATATTAACTTACCATTCATTACAGCTGATAGCACAGGACCAAAACACTTAGACATCACATTAACAAGACCAAAATTTGAAGAATTAATTGGTGATTTAGTACGTAGTACAACAGGACCAGTTAACCAAGCTTTAAAAGATGCTGGATTAACATCAAATGATATTGACCAAGTATTATTAGTTGGTGGTTCTACAAGAGTTCCATTAGTTCAAGAAACTGTTAAACAAATAACAGGTAAAGAACCAAATAAAGGAATTAACCCAGATGAATGTGTTGCTATAGGTGCATCAATTCAAGGTGGTGTATTATCAGGAGATGTTAAAGATTTAGTATTACTTGATGTAACACCATTATCATTAGGTATTGAAACATATGGTGGAGTATTCACAAAATTAATTGAAAGAAACACAACAATACCAACAAAAAAATCACAAGTATTCTCAACAGCAACAGATGGTCAAACATCAGTTGAAGTTCATGTATTACAAGGTGAAAGAGAAATGGCTGCATATAATAAAACATTAGGAAGATTCCAATTAACAGGAATTCCAGCAGCACCAAGAGGAGTACCTCAAATTGAAGTTACATTTGATATAGATGCAAACGGTATAGTTCATGTATCTGCAAAAGATATGGCAACAGGAAACAGCCAAGATATATCAATAACAGCAAGTACAAATTTATCTGACGAAGATATCGAAAAAGCAGTAAAAGATGCTGAAGCACATGCTGCAGAAGATAAAAAACAAAAAGATGGAATAGAAGCTAAAAATAATGCATCAAGCTTAATTTACAACTGTGAAAAAACTTTATCAGAATTAGGTGATAAAATCAGTAGCGAAGAAAAAGCTAAAGTAGAAACAGAAATTGAAAACTTAAAGAAAGTAAAAGATTCTGATGATATAGAAGCAATAAAAGCAGCAACAGAAAAATTAACAACAACATTCTATTCAGTATCAGAAAAATTATATTCACAAGCTCAACAAGCACAAGGAGCAAATCCTGGAGCAGGAGCTGAAGGAAATGTAAATACAGACGAAAACGGAAATGTATATAATGCTGATTACAAAGTAGAAGATGACAATAACGATAATAAATAATAATTAAAATGAAGTGAGACATAAAAAAGAGACATCTTAAAGTGTCTCACTTTTAAAATGGAAAAGAAAAATGGAAAGGAATAGTTTATATGGCACAGAAAAGAGATTATTACGAAGTCCTAGGTGTAAGTAAAACAGCAACAGATGATGAACTAAAAAAAGCATATAGAAAACTTGCTAAGCAATACCATCCAGATGCTAATCCTAATAATAAAGAAGAGGCAGAAAAAAAGTTCAAAGAAATAAATGAAGCATATGAAACTTTGTCAAATCCACAAAAAAGAAAAATGTATGATCAGTTTGGACCAGATGGACCACAAGGATTTGGCGGAGGTGCTGGAGGTGCAAATTATTATTCAACAGGATTTGATGGTTTTTCAGATTTTGGTGACATAGGAGATATTTTTTCATCATTCTTTGGAGGAGGATTTGGAGGAAGAAGCTCTAGAAAAAATAATAACGGACCAGTACAAGGTGCAGATTTAAAATATAGTTTAGACATAACATTTGAAGAAGCATTTTTAGGAACAGAAAAGGAAATATCAATAGCAAGAAATGAAACTTGCACAGCTTGTGGTGGAAATGGTGCAAAACCTGGAACTGTTATAGATAAATGTAATGTATGCGGTGGAACAGGTCAAATAAGACAAATACAAAATACAATATTAGGACAAATGCAAACAACAAGAACTTGTTCAACATGTAACGGAACTGGAAAAATAATAAAACAGCCTTGCGAAATATGTAAAGGAAAAGGAAAAGTAAGAAAACAAACAAAAATAAAAGTAAAAATACCAGCAGGAATAGATGACAATCAAACAATAGTACTAAGAGGAGAAGGCGAAGCTGGTTCAAGAGGTGGAGCAAAAGGCGATTTATATATCGTAATAAGAGTAAAAAAACATAGTATATATACAAGGTCTGGAAATGATGTATATTGTACAATACCAATAACATTTACACAAGCAACATTAGGTGCAGATTTAGAAATACCTATGGTAGATGGAACAAAAGAAAGTTACAAAATACCAGAGGGAACACAAACAGGTACAAAGTTCACAATAAGAAACAAAGGTTTCAAAAGTATAAATACATCAAGTCAAGGAAACTTCATATTTAATGTACAAGTACAAGTACCAAAACGTTTAACGAAAGAGCAAAGAGACCTATTAACACAACTAGCAAAAACAATGAATGAACAACCTCCTGTAAAGAAAAAAGGAATATTTGGATTTTAAAAATAAATTATTGCTTTATGTAATTATATAGTAAAGCAATAAAAGGGATGCTATATTATATATAGCATCTTTTCTACGGCTTCAAAAAAAACAAAAAAGTAGTAGACTTTTTTATAAATTTAGACTAAAATTATATACATAAATAAAAACATAGGAGGAAATTTATATGAATATTTGGCATGATATAAATGGAGAGAGAATAAAAAAGGATAACTTTGTATCAGTTATTGAAATACAAAAAAACGGAAGAAATAAATATGAACTAGACAAAGAAACAGGAATGTTAAGATTAGATAGAATTCTATATACAGCAACTCATTATCCTGCAAACTACGGATTTATTCCTCGTACATATGCAGGAGATGGAGACCCACTAGATGTACTTGTAATTTGTCACGAAGAAATAGTACCACTAACATTAGTAGAAACATATCCAATAGGTGTATTAAAAATGATTGATGGTGGAGAAGAAGATGAAAAGATAATAGCGATACCAGTAAATGATCCATACTTAAATAACTATAAAAATATAACAGAATTACCAACACAATTATTAGATGAAATAATGCACTTTTTTGAAGTATATAAACAATTAGAAAGAAAACAAACATCTGTAGATAAAATGTTAGGAAGAGATGAAGCTGAAGCAATTGTAGAAAAATGTATTAACAATTATAAAGAAAAATTCGAAAGATAGGAGTAAAAAAGCAGTATGATAGAAAAAATACTATTTAATGTACTAGCTTTTGCAATATTTATATCAATATTTTGGAAATTAATAAAACGAAATGATACGACATATGTATATATATTAATATTAGAATTTTTAGGAATTGGTGCTAGATTTGTCAGTATATTAAATAATATTAAATTAAACTTTATTAGTATATTAATAATATACATAATGGCAGTAATAATTCCTATAATAATAATGCTTCTTGAAAAAAATAATATATTTCTATCAGAAATTATATGTATTTCTATTGCTAAATTGAATTTTAAATATGGAAATAATGAAATAGCAAGAAAAAAACTAATAAAACTTATTTCTAAATATCCAAATAGCTATTATGCACATAAGCTATTAGCTCAAATATATGAAAGTGAAGAAAAGTATGAAGAGGCAATTGATGAGTATGTGAAGGCAATAGAAATTAATACTAAAGATTATGATTCATATTATCAAATTGCGTTTTTGCTAAATAAAAATTCAAAGCAAGAAGAAGCGGAGGAAATGCTAGAAGATTTATTAGCAAAAAAGCCTGAATATTATAAAGCATCTGAGCTATTAGGAACAATTTTATATGACCAAGAAAAGTTTAAACAAGCTGTTTCAGTATATTTAGAAGCATTAAAATATAATCCAACGCGATATGAGTTATATTATGGATTGGGAATGACATATACGAGATTAAATGATTTTCAAACTGCAAAGGAATATTATGAAAAAGCTGCAGCTATAAATTCAATGTTATATCATGCTAGATTAAATATTGCGCAAATTGCATTGATAACAGGAGAGCTAGATGAAGCAGAGGCAAGATTTATAGATTGTATGCAAGATAAAGATTCTGAACCAGATGCATATTATTATTTGGCAATAATTTGTTTAATGAAGGGTGAAGAAGATAAGGCTGTTGGATATGTGAACATTGCAATAGAATTAGATTATAGATTTTATAAGAAAGTTAGTAAGCAGGAAATTTTTGAACCTATAATGGATCAAATAAGATCAGGACAAAGCAAAAAGCGTAAATATCACTATACTTATGAAGAAGTGAGAACTAAGAAGCATCTTGATGATACATTTTGTTTAATTGAGAAGATGAAGAATAATAATTCTAAGTTTGATGGGAATAGTGATAAAAAAGTGGAAAAAGAATTGGAAAATAATGATTATGAGAGGGAATAACAACTTTTATTTGAATGAATATAATGTGAATAGACCGAGGTTTCTTAATAAGGTCTATTTTTTTTGTGTTGTATAAATTGTGAAGGAGTGGTTTTTATGAAGAATATTGCTGTTGTTGGTGGAGATATGCGTAATCGTATATTGACGGAATTGTTGAGAGAGGGTGGAGATAATGTTTTTTCGTTTGCTCTTGGAGATGAGGAGAATGGAGATTTTTTGAGTGTTATAAATAGATGTGATTATGTGATTACGCCGACTCCTTTTTCTAAGGATGGTGAGGTTTTGTTTTGTCCGTTGTCTGATAAGAGTGTGTTAGTTGATGAGTTTGTTCGTTTGGTGAGGGAAAAGGTTGTTTTTGGTGGAGCTATTAAGAATGATATTGTTGAGAAACTTAAAAAATGTAATAGTGTTTTTGATTTTATGAAGGACGAAGAGGTTGTTGTTAAGAATGCAATTCCAACGGCGGAGGGGGTTGTAAAGTTGATAATTGATAATACTTGTATAACTATTGATGATAGTAGAGTTGCTGTTTTGGGGTTTGGAAGAGTTGGTAAGAGAGTTGCTAAGGTTTTGAAGTGTTTGGGGGCTGATGTTTTTTGTTGTGATAGTAAAAAAGAAGAGGTTGCAAATATTGAAATGTGCGGTTATAATGTAGTTGATGAAAATTTTAATCTCAAAAATATGGATGTTATTGTTAATACTGTTCCGCATTTGATTTTAGGGGAGACTGAATTAAAAAGCTTGGATAAAAATAAGACTTTGATTATTGATGTTGCATCAAATCCGGGTGGTGTTGATTATGAATATGCAAATGCAAATAAATTTAGATGTATACATGAGTTAGGTATTCCTGGAAAAATTGCTGCTAGAACATCTGCAATATATATACGAGATTTTATAAAAAATGTAATAAATGAGGTGTAAAAAATGTTTAAAAGTGAAAAGGGAGATACATATGTGAATTGGGTGATTATAATTTTAGTTGTATTAATATTTTCGGCAATTATTATAAGGGTTCTAGTTGGAGAAAATGGTTTGATTAATCAAAGAAAAGAAGATAAAATAAGAAATGAAACTGAAAATAATATTGTAATTGAACTTACAAATGGAACTAAATTTGATTATTAAAAAGGATGAAAAAGTATGAACATAGGAATAGATATAGGAGGAAGCCATATAGGGGTTGGTGTAGTAAGTACTGATGGAAAAATCTTAAAAAAGGTTGAAGAAAAAATTACTTATATTGAAAAAAATAATATAAAAGAATTTTTGGTAAATACAATAGTAACAATTTTGAAAAAGTGGGAAGATGAAGAATTTGGAAAGATTGAAAAAATTGGAATTGGAATACCAGGAATTGTGAAAGATGATATTATTAAATATAGTGTTAATTTAGGATTAAAAAATTTTGACTTGAAAAAAGAGCTACAAAAGAATTTTGAATATGCGGAAATTCATATAAAAAATGATGGTAAATGTGCTGGATTAGCAGAAAAAAAATTAGGTGCATTACAAAATTATAAAGATTGTATTTTTATATGTTTAGGTACCGGAATAGGTGGTGCTGCTTTTTATAATGGAAAGTTAATTGTACCGGAAAGAAGCTCTGGATTTGAATTTGGACATATGATAATTCAAAAAAATGGTGAAGTTTGTAGATGTGGCAGTAAGGGCTGTTTTGAAATATATGGCTCAATGAGAAGATTTAAAAATGATATTAGATACAATTTAAATTTACCAGAAAATACAGATGGAGAAGAGCTGTTAAATATAGTAAAAAATAATCAAGCAAATCCTATTGTAAAAGAGATAATAGATGAATATATAGAGAATTTATGTATAGGTATATCAAATATAGTAGATATTCTAGAGCCACAGGCAATATGTATTGGTGGTGGCTTCTCATACTATAAAGAAATCTTTTTAGAAAAATTTATAAACGAATTTTATAACGCAGATTATGTATTTTACAAAGAAAATATGCCAAAAATAGTAATAGCAGAGCTAGGTAATGATGCTGGAATAATAGGTAGTGCATTATATGCTTAAGTACGATAAAAAATCTTATTATAATACAACAATTATAACTTATGACAAAGAGTTGTGTAGATGCACAAGTGAAATAATATGAGTAAAAAAAGAGAAAAGATGTACAAAAAAGGTACATCTTTTTTTCATATTAAGGTAGAATCCACATTAAAGTATAATACAAATCAATCCGCCACTACCTTCATTAATAATTCTTTCCAAAGTTTCTTGTAATTTTCCTTGAGCTTCCTCTGGCATATGATATAATTTGCTTTGTAAGCCTTCATTAACAAGAGCATGTAAACTTTTTCCAAAAATATTAGATTCCCAAATTTTTTGTGGGTCATTTTCAAATTCTGAAAGTAAATAATTAACAAGCTCTTCTGATTGTCTTTCACTTCCAACAATAGGAGAAACTTCAGTTTCTATATTAGCTCTAATCATATGTATTGAAGGAGCAGTTGCTTTTAATTTAACGCCAAATCTTGAACCTTGTTTAACCATTTCTGGTTCATCAAGAATAAGTTCATCAATAGATGGTGTAACAATACCATATCCTTTTGATTTTACTTCTTCAAGAGCTGTGGCTACTTTATCATATTCTCGTTTTACCTGTGATAAGTTGGTAATTGTTGAAAATAAGTCACCTTCATTTGCAATTTCTACACCAGAAATTTCTGATATAATTTTGTAAAATAAATCATCAAGCAAATAAACTGTTAAATTAATTTCACCAGTACCAAGTGCAATTTCATTAATACGTGTTTCAGAAATAATTTGAGTATCATTTAAATTTGAAACTTGAGTACGAACTTCTTTTAAAATTCGGACATCATTAAATGTTTCTTTTATTTCCTTATATAATTCAGCCTTTAACCAATGTGAAGAGCTTAAATTATCAACCCAGCGAGGAAAATTAATATTTATTCTTTCTACAGGAAATTCATATAAAATGCTACTAAAAATTTTATTAATATCATCTAAAGAAAGATTTGTACAATCTGTGCAAACAACTGGATTAGAATATTTTGCTTCTAAGTCTCTTGCAAGATTTTTTGTTTCTTCAGAATATGGTGTAGCACTATTTAAAACAATAACAAAAGGTTTTTTTAGCTCTTTTAATTCAGAAACTACACGTTCTTCAGCTTGAATATAATCTGCTCTTGGAATATCAGTAATACTTCCATCTGTAGTTACTAAAACCCCAATTGTAGAATGTTCTTGAATAACTTTTTTTGTACCAATTTCAGCTGCTTTTTCAAATGGAATTTCCTCTTCAGACCAAGGTGTTTTTACCATTCGAGGCATATCATCTTCCAAATATCCAATTGCATTATTTACTAAATAACCAACACAATCAACAAGACGAGTTTTTAGCGAGATATCACCATCTATTTTTATTTCAACAGCTTCATTAGGAACAAATTTGGGCTCTGTAGTCATAATTGTTTTTCCAGCTGCACTTTGTGGTAATTCATCTTTAGCTCTTTCTTGCTTATATGAATTATCTATATTTGGAATAACAAGTAAATCCATAAATTTTTTTATAAAAGTAGATTTACCAGTTCGGACAGGGCCAACCACACCAACATAAATATCACCATCAGTTCGTTTGGCAATATCTTCATATAATTTTACTTTATCTTCCATTGAAAACCTCCTTAAAATTGCTATGCTATAAAATATAACATTGTAATCATTCGCTCAAATTTGTGAAAATCACAATGAACAAGAAAAATAGTAGTTGTCATGTACAATTAACCTTGTTCAATAATGTTAATAAATTATATTATTCAAAAAAATATATATGCACTAAACTTTAAAAAAATCATATTATGTATTAAAAAAGCTTGATACAATCGCAAATATATGCTAAGATTAAGCCTATGAGGGTGATAAAATGATGAAAAATTATGAAGAAACAATAGAAAAATTAAAAAAATACAATCAAAATGAAATAGTAAATATTATGTCAAAAGTATATACAGAAGAAGAAAATAAAAAATTAATAGAACAATTAAATAGAATAGATTTAAATCAAGTAACGAATTTATATAAAAATGCTAATAATATACCATTAATAGATGAAAGAAAAATTGAACATATAGAATATACAGATTTAAATAATTTATCAGAAGAAAAATTCAAAGAATATAAAAATATAGGAATTGATGTAATAAAAAATAACAAATACGCAGTAATTACAATGGCTGGAGGACAAGGAACAAGATTAGGTCACAAAGGTCCAAAAGGTACATTTAAAATAAATACTGTAAATGGTGAAAAATATTTATTTGAAATAATAGTTGAATCATTACAAAAAGCAAATAAAAAATATAATGTAGTAATACCTTGGTACATAATGACAAGTGAAGATAATAATGATCAAACAATACAATTCTTAAAAGAAAATAACTTTTTTGGTTATGATGAAAATAAAGTAAAGTTCTTTAAACAAGGAAAAGTTCCAATGGTTAAAGAAGATGGCAACATTGTAATAGACCAAAATAAATTAATAAAAGAAGCTTCAGATGGAAATGGAAGTATATACAAATCTTTAAAAGATGCTAATTTAATAAATCAAATGAAAGAAGATGGAATTGAGTGGATTTTTGTTGGAGGAGTTGACAATATACTATTAAAAATAGTTGATCCAGTGTTAACTGGTTTAACAATAACAGAAAACAACTTAATATCATCAAAATCAGTTGTTAAGAAAAATGCAAAAGAGCGTGTTGGAGTATTTTGCAAATTAAATGGTGTTCCAAAAGTAATTGAATATACTGAATTACCAGAAAAAATGGCTGAAGAAATTGATAGTAATGGTCAATTAATGTATGGTGAAGTAAATATTTTAAGTCATTTATTTAATATAAAGGCTTTAGAAAAATTATCAGAAGTTGATCTACCATATCATACTGCATATAAAAAATCTAACTATTTAGATGAAAAAGGAAATTTTGTAGAAGTAACAACACCAAATGCATATAAATTTGAATCTTATATATTTGATGGATTTAGTTTCTTTAATTCAATGAGTATACTAAGAGTAAAAAGAGAAGAAGAATTTGCACCTATAAAAAATCGTGAAGGATCAGATAGTCCAAAAACAGCAGTAAATTTATATAATGAATATGTAAAAAAATATAATTAAAAAAGGCGAATATATGAATAGAATAAAAATAAAATTCATATATTCGTCTTTTAGTGCATTAAAATGCAACTACATTTGTTCATCGCCAGGTAAAAAATAATCAACTATACCGTAAATTAAAGCACCTATAATTGCAGCCATCCATGAAATAACATAACCTGCTACAAAATATTGAGTAACATATAATATAACTGCAGATAAAATAAATCCTACAAAGCCTTTTCCAAATGGACTAGCCTTTATTCCCGTAAATTTAGCAATTAAAAAGTCTATAACTGTTAAAACTATTGTTGCTATTGCAAGTGACCCCAAATTACTAATTTCAAAACCAGGAGTGAAAAATGCTGTGATTGCTAAAACAATACCTGCAGTAATTAATCTACCGACAATTTGCCAAACTGTATTAGTAGAATTCCCTGCCTGACTATTTTCCATATGATTATCTGACATAAAAACCTCCCTGTACACAAAAAAGTGTACGAACAATTTTTAATTGTTCAATTATATTATGAGCGAAAAAATGATTATTATACAAAATAATAATTGTAATATTCTAAAAAAAATGATAAAATTTGGATAATAATTTTTTGTAATAGGAAGTAAAAATGGAAGAGCTAAAATCATGTAATATATGTCCACACAAATGCGGAGTAAATAGATTAAATGGAATAAAAGGAAGATGTAAGTGTGATAATAAAATAAAAATAGCACTAGCATCAGTCCATAATTATGAAGAGCCATGCATAAGTGGAAAAAATGGATCTGGAACAGTATTTTTTTCAAATTGTAATTTAAATTGTATATATTGCCAAAATTATGAAATAAGTCAATTAGGAAAAGGCAAGGAAATAACAATAGAGCATTTGGCACAAATATTTATAAAACAGCAAGAAAAAAATGTAAATAATATCAATTTAGTTACACCGACAATGTATGTTCCACAAATAATAGAAGCAATAAGAATTGCAAGAAAAAAAGGTTTAAATATACCAATAATATATAATTCAAATGGGTATGAAAATGTGGAAACAATAAAAAAATTAAATGGATATATTGATATTTATTTGCCAGATTTAAAATATTATTCTAATGAAATTGCAAAAAAGTATTCAAAAATAGATAATTATTTTGAAACAGCAATATCTGCAATAAAAGAAATGCAAAAACAAGTTGGAAATCCTATATTTAATGAAGAAGGAATTATACAAAAAGGTGTACTAATAAGGCATTTAATATTACCACATCACTTGCTAAATACAAAAAATATATTAAAATATGTAAAGGAAAATTTTGATGAAAATACATACATAAGTATAATGGCACAATATTTTCCAACATATAAAGCAAAAGAAGATAAATTAATAAATAGAAAACTAACGAAAAAAGAATATAAAGAAATAGAAAATTATTTATATTTATTAAATTTAAAAAATGGATATATTCAAGAGCTTGGTGAACATGAAGAAGAATATGTGCCAAACTTTGATTTATCAGAATAAAAAGGGGTTTTGAGGGGCATAAAGGAGATATGTATGCAAATTCAAAACAATAATTATATAACAAATGAAAAATTAGATTATTTATACAAAGAAAAAAATAATTTTGAAAGTTTTATACAGAATATATTAAAGGAGTTTGAATTAATGGAAGAAATATTTGTTATAGATAGAATAGAAAATAATATAGCTGTATGTGAAAACAGATCAACAGGCAAAATGACGGAAATAGAAATTTCAAAATTACCCAAAGACATAAAAGAGGGGTCAGTTTTAAAATATGAAAATGGTGAATATAAAATAGATATAGAAGAGCAAAAAAATATAGAAGAACGAATAAAAGAAAAAATGAGAAATATATGGAATAACTAAAGTTAAAAATATAATAAGGGGGCAAAAGAAAAATGGCAAATAAAAAAAGTCAAAAAAATACAATAATAGGATCAATTATAACGGTTATAATATTAATAATATTAACAATAACAGGAAATGACTCACAAATATTTAAATCAACAACATCAGCAACAAATGAGAATGTGTCATCAGAAGTCTTAGATAATTTAGAAAATGTATCAATTCAAACAGGAAATGACTGTATTTCTACAATACCACAAGATAATAACTTAAGAGTCTACTGTTTAGATGTAGGTCAAGGTGATAGCATATTAATTACAAATAACAATAAAACAATGTTAATAGATGCAAGTACAAATGAAATGGGAAATAGAGTTGTAAAATATTTAAACGATTTAGGCATTAAAAAAATTGATTATTTAGTAGGAACTCATCCACATGAAGACCACATTGGTGGATTAGATAATGTAATAAAAAATTTTGATATAGGAACAATATATATGCCAAATGTTGTTGCTACAACAAAAACATTTGAAGAAGTAATTGATGCAATATCAGCCAAAAAACTAAAAGTTACATCTCCAAAAACAGGAGATAAATTTACTGTTGGAAATGCAGAATGTGAAGTAATGTCAATAAGAAATGATAAAGACGATTATAATAATTGCTCTATAGTAATAAAAATGGATTTTAATAATGTAAGTTATTTATTTACAGGAGATGCAGAAGAAAGTGTTGAATCATCAAGAAAATGGCCCCATATAGATGTATTAAAAGTTGGACACCATGGTTCAAACACAAGTAGTAGCAAAAACTTCTTAGAGCAAATTAAACCTGAGGTAGCATTAATCTCTGTAGGACAGGGGAATACATACGGACACCCGACACAAGCAACTTTAAAAAGATTAAGCAATATAGGTGCAAAAATATATAGAACAGATGAAAATGGGACTATATTATTAATTGAAAAAGTAGAATAAAATAAGAAGCTCTAATATTAAAAAATTAATATTAGAGCTTAAAAAAATTTTTTTAAAACCGTAGACAAAAAAATAATTATATGCTAATATATACACATATGCCGGTGTGTTGGAATTGGTAGACGAGGCAGACTCAAAATCTGTTGTCAGAGATGGCGTGTGGGTTCGAGTCCCACCACCGGTACCATAAATAAAAATAATAAAAATTAGCAAAATGAAAAAACGATTATATAAATAATCGTTTTTATGCATTGTAATACAATTGTAATATAATTGAAACAATTTTGTAATTGTAGTTTTTTGTAGAAAAGTGTATAATAATATTGTTAATACTATACTTATGATAAAGGAGGAAGAGTTGCATGGCTAAAAGTAGCAATGGAAATGTAAGAATGGTGATAACCGAAGAGAAAATTCTAGCTAATATCGAAAAAGTTAAAAAAATGATAAATCCTAATAGCAAGAAACGAATAGTTAAATTGGAAGAAGATAGCTATTTTTTAGATTTAATTGCTTCAATAAAATCATATTTGGAAGAATATCCAAAGCAAGATGTATTTCCAAGGGATGTATACGATGCTGCATATGATTTAGTAGAATATGCAACTACACAATTTGAAGAAAATACTAAAAAAATAGAAGAGCTAATTAGACAAAGAGAAAGCAATATTGCTCTTGCATCAGAATTAAAAGAAGTATTGAAAGCCGTAGAAACAAAAGAAACAAACTGGAAGAAGAAGGTGCAAGATTTATCAGAAAAATTACCAGAAGATGTAATAGATACATTAGGTGTAATAGGAAGAGCTAAATCTAAAAAAACACAAACATATTTAGATTCTTTAAATTTAATAAATACAAAAGTTTCTAATTTAGAATCAAACTTATTTATTGAAGTAGATATGGAAAGAATAGAAGATAAATCAAAAGCATTAAGCTACATTGGAATCGAAATTGCTGAATCATTAAAAGATATAGAAAATGTTGAAGAAGTAAAAAATTCTAATAAAGAAAACGAAGAAAGCAATGTTCAATATAATGCAGAAAACCAAGAAAATATAGAAAATACTGAATATATCGAAGATACAAGAGTAGAAGTAAAACCATCATTATGGGAAAGAATAAAAAATATGAAATTGGTTAGAGGTATAAGATATATTATGAAAATAAAAGTAGTATTAGAACTACCAGAAATGCCAGAATTACCAAGCGGTTCAGATAGAAAAGATTAAAAAATATATATTTTAAATAATTGTTAAGGAATTGTGCTATTTGATTGAAATTTTGAATAAGTACAATTTCTTAATTTATTTATATGAAATATAAAAATGAATAAATTTTATATATAAAATTAGGTAAAAATTTTTCAAAAAATTAATAAAAAAATTATAAATTTCTATTGACATATAATAAAATATATTATATACTAATCATCGTTGAAGAAAGACACGCGCCCTTAGCTCAGTTGGTCAGAGCAACCGGCTCATAACCGGTGGGTCCAAGGTTCGAATCCTTGAGGGCGCACCAAATGAATACTGCTATAGTATCATAACAGTATTCATTTTTATTAAATTAAATAGTTGGGTAGGTGGCCGAGTGGCTAAAGGCGGCAGACTGTAAATCTGTTCTCATTCGAGTACGATGGTTCGAATCCATCCCTGCCCACCACTAATATTATCAAAGTTTATACTTTGGTAATATTTTTGTTTTATAGCATAAATGGAGGAAATATATATGGAAATAGAGCGTAAATTTTTAATAAATAACATAGATAATTTAGATTTAACTAAATATAAGAAAAAAAGCATAATTCAAGATTACTTATATTTTGATAGATTATCATGTATAAGAAAAAGAAAAATAGAATCTAATAATGAAATTAAATATACATATACAATAAAAACAGATAAAACAGGTATTAGTGTAAACGAAATTGAAAAAGAAATTGACGAAAAAACATATAATTCATTAGAAAAGAATGACAAATATATAACAATAAATAAAGATAGATACATAATACCATATAAAAATCATAAAATTGAATTAGATATATTTAAAGATAAGTATGAAGGAATAATATTTGCTGAAATTGAATTCGAAAGTGTCGAAATAGCTAACAATTTCGAGTTTCCAAAATGGTTTGGAAAAGAAATAAGCGAAAATATAACAAATGCCGAAATGGCAACAAATGATATGAAATCCGTAATAAAAGATATCTAGAGCATAAATTAATTTAAGTAAATTTATACGTAAAACACAGAAATGATGTAAAATTAATTACATAATTAGTAAAGACAATTAAATAATATATTGTTCTATTCAGAATTTTTTCATTTTATGGTATAGTACAAGTATTTATTTAAATATTGACAAAAACAATACAAAATGTTGACATAAAACAAAATGAAAGATATAATATGTTTATTCCATATGAAGGGAAGTGTAGATTGTAATGATTCGCCAATCAAAAATTGCAAGTGAACTTATGAGGTTTGAGAATCGGAAACCATATTTAGAGATTCAAAATCCTCGTATGAAAATGCAAGTAATTTCTTCTAACACAATAAAAATTGGAAGAAAAATTAAACTCTCTCCAGAGGACATCATAATTATTGTCTTTTTAAAGAGAGATGGCGAATATGTAATATCAATTTCAAGATACATGAAATTTGGTATTACAAAGGAAGTATACTTCAATGTTATGAAAAAGATGTCATCTTTAAATAATATTGAAGGATCAAATTTTATTTCGGCTAGTATAAAAAGCCTAAATAAACTGAAAAAATAAAGAAAAATAGGGTGCTTATATGTAAGCACCTTATTTTATTTATTCCAAAAATTAAAAGAATAAAATAAAAATATTAAATTCTTATAAAAAAAGTTGACATAAAAACGAAAAAGTAGTATAATAAATTTATTGACCAATATTAACAGACATAATACTATCCGCGACTATTAATAGGGTAGAATAAAAAAGTTTGGAGGTAAATCATTGGGAAATTTTTCAGACGCAAATTCACCAAGTTCAAAAAAATGAAAGGAATAGCTTTATGAAAACAAGTACATCTAAGAAAGCAACCGCAACCAATGTAAAGGAGACAAAAACCATGGGAAGATATAGCGCATATTCATGTATCAACACGATTACCAAGATGATTCGCATGGGTGCGACAGTGGAAGACATTACCGAGAAGTACGGTATTACCGAATCCACTTTGCGGAGCTATCTCCGTAAGCATTTCAAAAGAAGGGATACCCGCATTCGCTATAACAGGCTTTTGAGGGAGAATGCCAAGGCAAAGCAGAACGAAAGTGTTGAAGTTGTAGCATCTGAGACAGCCACTGAATCGGAGGAATCTGTTGAAAAAACTGCAGAAGTTAGCACTCCGCTGGTAGAACCGGCGAAGAACTTTCCGGATTTTTTCATTATTGATCCGTGCTTGATTCAGGTATACGAGAACCGAAAGCTCTTCGGAGATATTATGGAAAAGCTCGTATCCGAACATTTAGACTTCGCAATTTATTCGAAGTCGAAGTTGGAACGAATGGCCAAGAAAAGTTGGAGCATGACTGCATCGATGTTGGCACAGCAGGTTCTCGAGGATAAGGCAATCGAAAAGATTGAAACTGTTCTGACACTCAGTGAGTATTCAGCCTTCATGGAAGGAATTGTTATTACTGACGCTGAGACGAAGAATAACGGTTTCTTAGAAGATGCCTATGATGTAACCACGTTTGACGAATTTCTGGCGAGAGCTTCAGAGAAGAAGGATGTGGAGGAAAAGGAGGATTCCATTGAATATTTGCGTAAGTTAACAATTCCTGTCACCCTCAATAAGATGGGTCGTACGATATGTGACCTCAGTGAGCTCCAGAAATATTTAAAGAATATTTATGGTGTCGATGACATCGTAAATGTTCAGATTTGTTCTGAAGACGATAAGGAGAAAAAGACTCCTACCGGAAAGCTGATGATCAGACCCGGTGACACAATTACCTTTGTGGGGGTTGAGAATGGAGAAGGTTTTACCGCAAAGATCAGCATTATTAAGAATACAATTGTGGATAACGCAATCGAGACTTACTATAATGTTGGGGCTGGTGAATCTGCATTCGCAGATAACTGCAATCTGGGCGTTGAAACCAAAACCGCTCTGTAAACCCATAAGACATACGTAATAAACCGATAACTTTCACACCCCTGGCTGGTAACCGGGGGTGTGTTTTTTTATTTATTTTTATTAATTATTATGATATAGTTATAGCAAGAAGAAATTGCTAGGAGGAAAATAAATGTTAAATATAAGAAAAGCTGAACTAGACGATGTGGACATGCTATTAGACATGAAATTAGATATAATATTAAGTAGTGAAGAAATTGCAGAATTAGATAAAAGAGAGCTAGAAAAAATAGTAAATTATTCTGAAGAAGAAATAAGAGAAAATTTAGAAAATTATAAAATAATAGAAGATAATGACAAGAATATAATTGGAATATTTGCTCTATTTGATTACGATGATGGAAAACTATTAGATACAATATACGTAATTAATAGTAGTCGAAAAAAAGGTATAGGAACTAAAATAATAAAAAATATTATTTTAAATAACTATCAACCAATATATTTATGGGTATATAAAAGCAATAAACTTGCAGTTAAATTATATGAAAGATTAAATTTTAAAATAAAAGAAGAAACAGATACAAGATATTTTATGAAAAATCAAAATATCAAACCCGATAATAATTTAATAAAGGCAAGAGCTTTTTGTTCGGAAGTAGAAAAAATATCAAAAAAATATAATTTAGAATATTTTTTTGTAACAGAAGGTGCAAGTTCAACAAAAGTAGAAAATTGTGGTGCAGTACGAAATGCACGAAACAACCATATAGAGTGGGAAAAAGAAAATGGATATAATCCAAATGAAGATTGGAGCAAAAAAATAACAACTTTATGGTAAGTAAATACTTGTAAAAAAAAGAGAGATATTTTATAATATTTGTAGAAATTTTTAAAATAACTTAAAAAAATATATAAATATACATAAGAGGTGTGAAATATGAAAAATAAAGTGTTAGCAATGTTTTTAATATTAACAATATTATCATTAGGAGTTAAAACATATGCAACAACAATATTAGATTATCAATCACAGCAAAAACAAACTCAAGACGAAAAAGATAAAGCAAAAGAAAACTTACAATCTGTAACTTCAGAAAAAAATACTGTACAAGAACAAGTAGCATCATTAAATGAATCAATTTCTGGAGTTCAAGCAGATTTAAGTGATTTGCAAGATAAAATAGATGAATTAGATAATTCAATAGACAATAAACAAAAAGAATTAGATGAAAAACAAAAATTATTAGAAGAAAGACTAGTGGCTTCATATATGAATGGAAGTACTACATATATGGATGCATTGTTTTCAGGAGGAATATCTAATTTCATATCAAATTATGAAACAATTAAACAAATAGCAGAATATGATAATAATTTAATTGGTGAAGTAAAACAAACTAAAACATCATTAGAAAATGATAAAACTGATTTAGAGAATTCTAAAGAGCAAGTACAACAAAAGGAAACTCAATTAAAAACAGAAAAAGCAGAAAGAGAAGAAAAAGTAAAATCATTATCTGCAGAAGAGCAAGCTGCTCAAGCAGAAATTGAACAAAAAGAAAATGAACTTGCAAAAATAAATGCAGCAGTTAAAGCTGAACAAAAGAAAATTGATGAAGCAGAGAAAAAACAAAGAGCATTAGAAGCAGCCAAAGCAGCAGCTGCAGCTAAAAATAACAATACAAATAATAACAATAATAATACAAATTCAAATAAAAACAATAATACAAATAATAATTCAAACAAAAAAAATAATAACAACAACACAAATAATGTATCACCATCAACATCAGGAAGCATGAGTTGGCCAACAAGAATAACTCACAAAGTAAACTCAGTATATGCACCAAGAGGAAGATCAGATACATCAGGTTATACAGGAACAGCTCATAAAGGACTAGATATATATGCACCAGCAGGAACACCAGTATATGCTGCAAAAGCAGGAACTGTAGTATATGTAAATTATAGTGGCTATGGAGGCGGATGGGGTCTTTATGTTGTAATATATCATGGAACAGATAGTAGTGGAAAAGCAATGTATACTAGATATGCACATGCAAGTTCAATAGCTTCTGGAATATCTGTTGGAACAAAAGTAACAACAAATACAGTAATAATGTATTCTGGTAATACAGGAGCATCAGAAGGTGCCCATTTACATTTTGAAGTATGTTTAGGAAGTATGTACAGCCAAGTTAACCCAGCTCCATACTTAGGAGTAGCAAATGCAAGAGGAACATATTAAATAAAAAAAAGAATGAATAAAAATCATTCTTTTTTTATTTCGTATTAATGAGAAGATACAAGATAAAAAACATAACTAGTAGAGCAGTGTAGAAGATATTATATTATAAAAATGTAACGACGCGCAGATTGGGAGCCTACATCAGATAACAAAAATTATACATTGTTAATCGTAGGTAAATCTTTACTCACATCAGTCAAGTAAAAGCGACCGGTAAGGAGTGGAATTTTTATAATATAATATCTTCGGAACGGTTTAATACTATGAATAATTAATATGTGTCAACAATGTGAATTTTTCATAAATTAGCACTCATGTGTTGACTTTGCTAAAAAATGGGTATATTATACATCTAGCAATAAAATAAGCTAAAAAATATATAAGAGGTGTATTAAATATGGAAACAAAACAATTTAAAGCAGAGTCAAAAAGACTATTAGATTTAATGATTAATTCGATTTATACAAACAAAGAAATTTTTTTAAGAGAGCTAATATCAAATGCAAGTGATGCAATGGATAAACTATATTATAAATCACTAACAGACAAAAATATCAATATAAATAAAGATGATTTATTCATAAAAATAACTGCAAACAAAGATAAAAATACATTAACAATACAAGATAAAGGAATTGGAATGAATGCTGAAGAGCTAGAAAATAACTTAGGAACAATAGCTCAAAGTGGATCATTTGCTTTTAAAAATGAAAATGAGAAAAAAGAAGATGTAAATATAATTGGTCAATTTGGTGTAGGATTTTATTCTGCATTTATGGTAAGCAAAGAAGTTGAAGTTATAAGTAAACCATATGGATCAGAAAAAGCATATATTTGGAAATCAAAAGGTGCAGAAGGTTATTCAATAGAAGAAACAGAAAAAGAAGATTATGGAACAACAATAATTTTACATCTAAAAGATGACATAGAAGATGAAAAATATACAGACTTTTTAGGTGAATATAGAATAAAAGGACTAGTAAAAAAATATTCTGATTATATTAGATATCCAATAAAAATGAATGTTGAGAAAAAAGAGCTAAAAGAGGGCTCTAAAGACGAATATGAAACAAAAATAGAAACAGAAACATTAAATAGTATGGTTCCAATATGGAAAAAGAAAAAATCAGATGTAACAGATGAAGAATATAACAGTTTTTATACAACAAAATTTGGTGATTTTGAAAAGCCTGCAAAAATAATAAGAAGCAGTGTAGAAGGTTTACTAAATTATGACATGTTATTATTTATTCCACAACAATTACCATATAATTATTATACAAAAGAATATGAAAAAGGTCTTGAATTATATTCAAATGGTGTATTAATAATGGAAAAATGTAAAGATCTATTACCAGATTATTTTAGTTTTGTAAAAGGTTTAGTAGATAGTCCAGATTTATCATTAAATATATCAAGAGAAATTTTACAACAAGACAGACAATTAAAAACAATAGCCAAAAATATAGAAAAGAAGATAAAATCAGAGCTTGAAAATATGCTTAATAAAGAGCGTGATCAATATGAAAAATTCTTTAAAACATTTGGAATTCAATTAAAGTTTGGAGTTTATAATGATTTTGGAGTAAACAAAGATAAATTAAAAGATCTATTAATGTTCTATTCATCAACAGAGAAAAAATTAGTTACATTAAAAGAATATGTAATGAGAATGAAAGAAGGACAAGACAAAATATATTATGCATGTGGTGAAACTGTAGATAAAATAGATATGTTACCACAAGTTGAAGGTGTAAAAGATAAAGGTTATGAAATATTATATTTAACAGACGAAATTGATGAATTTGTTTTACAAGTATTAGTAAATTATGAGGAAAAAGAATTTGCAAATGTATCAGCAAATAATCTAGATTTAGATAGTAAAGAAGATAAAGAAAAACTAGAAAAATTAAATGAAGAATGCAAAGATATGTTTAGTGCAATGCAAGAAGCAATTCCAGAAGTTTCAAAAGTATGTTTTACAAATAGATTAAAAGATCATCCAGTATGTTTAACAACAGAAGGCGCAATTTCAGTTGAAATGCAAAAAGTAATAAATGCACTACCAAATAATCAAACAATTCAAGCTAAAACATTACTAGAAATAAACGAAAATCATCCAATAGCACAAAAGTTAAAAGAATTATTTAATTCAGACAAAGAAGAGCTAAAAAAATATACAAAAGTATTATATGCACAAGCAAAATTAATAGAAGGATTAAATATTGATAACCCAACAGAAATAAGTAATTTGATTTGTGAAATGATAGCTAAATAATAGAATTTTGAGACAGGTGGACACCTGTCTTTATTCTGTTAATAGGTGTCAATGGGGACGGTTCTAATTGACACATTAAAGCTATTTACACTGACATCTTTATTGCATTTTCAACAGCCACTTGAAAAAAATCAAAAAAATGTTATAATAGAAAGGTGTTCTAATTTGGACAACCTATGAATATAATAATATAAGTCAAGGGGGATAATATAATGGCTTATATTATAGAATCACTGAAAAAAGTGAATTTTAGAACACATAGAAAAAAAGAACATTCAAAAAAATGGCATGAAGAAGATAAAATGTTTATATTTATAGTAATATTAACAGCAATAATAATATCAGTTGATTATGCATTAGTAATAAAATTTATAGAAATATTAAAAAGTTTATAATTAGGAGATGTAACATGAATTTAGCAAGTGATTGGAATGATTATCAAATTTTAGATATGGCAAATGGTGAAAAATTGGAAAAATGGAATAACATTACTCTTGTAAGACCAGATCCACAAATAATATGGAAACAAAAGACATATCCAGAAAAATGGAAAAAGGCAGATGCAAAATATTCAAGAAGTAATACTGGTGGAGGTGCCTGGAATTATAATAAAAAATTACCTTCAGCATGGCAAGTAAAATATAAAGATCTTGTATTTAATATAAAACCTATGGGATTTAAACATACAGGACTATTTCCAGAGCAAGCTGTAAATTGGGATTGGATGATAAATAAAATCAAAGGCGCAAATAAAGAAATAAAGGTTTTAAATTTATTTGCATATACAGGTGGAGCAACAGTTGCATGTTTATCAGCTGGAGCATCAGTATGTCATGTTGATAGTTCAAAAGGTATGGTTTCATGGGCAAAAGAAAATGTTACATCTTCAGGATTACAAGATAGAAAAGTGAGATATATTGTAGATGATGTTGTTAAATTTGTAAATCGTGAAATAAGAAGAGGTAATAAATATGATGCAATAATAATGGATCCACCATCATATGGAAGAGGAACAAATGGTGAGGTTTGGAAATTCGAAGACAACATATATGATTTAGTAGAGCTATGCTCTAAAGTACTAACAGATAAACCATTATTTTTCCTAATTAATTCATATACAACAGGAATATCAAGTATGGTATTAGAAAATATTTTAAAATTAAATATACATGCAAAAGGAAAGTTTTCAAATGGAGAAATAGGAATTCCAATGCAAAATTCAAATTTAGTTTTACCATGCGGAATTTATGGAAGATGGGAATCATAAAAATTAGGTGATAGATATGTAAAAATATCTATCATTATTAATGAGAAATGGAGTAAAAAAATGCAAAATTTAAATGTATTATATGAAGATAATCATATTATAGTTGTAGAAAAGCCTGTAAACATACCATCGCAAGCTGATAAAACAGGTGATATAGATATGCTTACAATAATAAAACAATATATAAAAGAAAAGTACAATAAACCCGGAAATGTATATTTAGGATTGGTTCATAGGTTAGATAGACCAGTAGGTGGTGTAATGGTGTTTGCAAAAACATCAAAAGCAGCATCAAGATTAAGCGAAGAGGTTCGTTTAAAACAGTTTGAAAAAAAATACTTAGTTATAGCAAATGGAAAATTTGAAAAAGATAAGGGAGAGCTTGAAGATTACTTATTAAAAAATCAAGCAAAAAATATGAGTAAAGTGGTGAAAGAAGGAACAAAAAATTCTAAACTTGCAAAATTGGATTATGAAGTAATAAAATATGATCCAGATTTAAACTTATCTGTAGTAAAAATAAATTTACATACTGGAAGACATCATCAAATAAGAGTACAATTATCAAGCAGAGATCATAGCATATATGGTGATCAAAAATATGGCGGAAGAGGCCACGGAAAGCAAATATGTTTATGGGCATATAGTTTAAAAATAATACATCCAATAACAAAACAAGAAATGAAATTCGAACTATATCCACAAAAAATAGGTTCATGGAAAATATTAGAAGATTGTATATAAAAAATATTATACGAAACAGCCAAAATTATATATGAAATTTAATTTTAAATTTTATATATAATTTTTTTTTTGGTTTATATACAAAATGATAATACTAATTATTTTTAGTATATTATTGCATCAAGGAAGAGGTGAGAGCCTATGATAGATAAAATTTGTGACAAGTTAATAAAAAGAATAAGAGCAAAAATGCCAGAAGTAGATGATGAAAGAGCTGAAGTAATAAAGTATGGATTAGAGCTTATTATTGGGGAACTTCCAAAAATGTTTCTATTATTTGTAATAGCTTGGCTATTTGGAATATTTAAATATGCATTAATTTCATTTGCAATAATATTACCATATAAATTAGTTTCAGGAGGAGTACACTTAAAAACACATATTGGCTGTATATTGGGAACTTCACTATTATACTGTGGTAATGTTTTTATAAGTAAATATATTAATATTCCAGACATTAAAAATCAAATAATTTTTTCAGCAATAATACTTATATTTGCAATAATAATGATATCATTATATGCTCCAGCTGATACCGAAAATGTTCCGATATTAAGAAAAAAGGAAAGAGCAAAGAAAAAAATTATATCATATATTATAGTTACATCAATGATAATAATATCATTTTTTGTAAAAGATAAAGTAATAAGCAACATGTTTAGAGTGGGGGTATTATTACAAAGTATTATGATTAGTAAATTAACATATAACATATTCAAAGTAAAATTTGGATATTTAGAATATATAAAAACTCAAAAAAATGCTATATAGCATTTTTACATAAAAATTTTAAGGGAGGGATTTTTATGATAGAAAAAATCGCAAAAATGGCAGAAAATTGTGCTAAAAAATCTGCAAATAGCTCTTGTGTATTGGCTGTAGTACTTCATCAGCCTAAAATGCCTAAATCTTTAATAAAAAAAGATAAGGAATAAAACTAAAAATAAGAAAAGAGGAAATGAAGTGATAATTTTTTCAATTTACTTCATTTCCTCTTTTTATTTAATTATAGAATACAGATAATTCTTGCTTGAATTTATTATTCTTTACTGTTGTAAAAAGATCTATATTAGTATTTTTTGATAGGATATTATGTACTTTCCATAATCCAATTCCTGAGTTATTTTTCTTTGTAGAGTAACCTTTCTCAAATATTTTTGTTGTGGAAATATTATTATCTGCACAACTATTTTCGATAATAAACAATTGTTTTTTTGAATCAGATTTAAATTGAATTTCAATTATTTTTTCAGTTGTTTCATTAGCAGCTTCAATTGCATTATCTAGTAGTATTCCAAGAATACGAGTAAATTCATAAATGTTAAAGTTTATTGTGCTTAAATCTGAAAAAATTTCAAAATTCATAGTTATACCATATTGTAATGCTTGATAATATTTATTATTTAATAAACTATAAATAGATGGGTTATTAATTGTTTGAGGATTTAATAAGTTTAAATTATTGTTTAATTTACATTCTTTTAGTAAGCTCTGGTAATATTTGTTTAATCCATTCATATCATTTAAATCAATATAACCACCAATTACTTGAACAATATTATTAAAATCATGTTTAAAACACCTAATATTATCATGTAAAATTGATAAAGTTTTATTATAAATCTTTTCTGTTTCTAAGTCCTTGGCTGTCTGTTCCAACTTATTAGTTCTTAATATACTATACATGCTAAATACAAAATAAACTAATAGACTAAGTATCATAATCACTTTAACAGTAGTTGAAAAATTAAAGTGATAAATTGAGATAATATATGAATTAATAAATATAACAGAAATTCCTAAAATTAAGTTTATAATTACAGTTACTTTTAACGATGGTTGTAAATAATCAAATATCTTTTTCCTTTTCTTTAATAAAATACATACCAAAGAAAATATTGTATAGATTAATAGTGAAGTAATAATATGATATAAAGGAATTGTAACCATATCTATATAATTTATTTTCATAAATTCATTTAGAATTGTCTGAGCTAATACTACAGAAATGAAAATAGATATATATGTACTAACCATGGCAATACATGAATTTCTTATATTTTGTTTAAATAGAAAATGCATAAATATAAAAAATGATATTAAATTGATTAAATATGAAAATGGATTTTTTACAAAGAGATTAGTTATTATTGCAATAAGGGATGCAATTAGAATGTAAGTATAAGATTGCTTCTTTGATGGTCTGATTTTTAATAAATTTGTAAAAAATTTTTCATAAAGAAATATTTCTAAAAAGCCAAAAATACATATTAAAATATTATTTATGACCACATTAGGTGTCATTAGTATTTGTATAAGATTCATGTTTCAATACCTCCAAAAATTTTTTCCTATAAACTTGACCAATATAACATTTTAAATTATTGGCTTTATCGAAGTGTATAACATTATCATTAATAGCGGTTATATTATTTACATTAACAATAAATGATTTATGACATCTTATAAAATTAGCTGGTAATTTAGGCTGAATTTTATTAAATGAGGAATAAGTACTGTAATTTTCACTATTTGCTCTAAATATCAATTTTGTATTATCTTTTTCAATATAAAATATAGAATTGGTATTTAACAATTTACCATTTTTTAGTTTTATAAAATCTTTATTAATACTATCCGGACATATATCATTAAATAATCTAGAAATTGTCAATTCGAGATTATTTAGCGATATAGGTTTTGGTAAATAATCAAAAGTTTTACATTTATATGCTAAAAGAAGATATTCTAAATGTGCTGTTTCAAAAATTATATATACTTTTTTATTTATTTTACGAATTTTTTGAGCTAGCTCTAGCCCAGAAATATTTGTATTTAGATCTATATCTAAAATTACAACATCTACAATATTATTTTTTACATGGTCAAGTACTTCATTAACATTTGTTGTTGCTAACGAAATATTACCATCAAGATCGTTATTTTCTAAAACTAAGTTTAACATTTTTTCAAATCTCTCGAGGGCAGCTTTATTATCATCACACAATACGAAATTTAACATATTTTCCTCCAAAACAAATATATATAGTATAAGTAATATTAATAAATTGCAAATATTAAATTGTAAAATAAAAAAGAACGTATTCTTATAATATACTTAAATTAAAGATTTGTAAATATAAAAGGAGGTAGTTTGTGAAAAAAAAATCAATTTTGGTAAGCATTTTGTCGATTCTTGTCGTAATAGGGACATTTTCATTTTGTATATACGAAAATAATAAATCGAAATTAGTTGATGTAACTGCAAATGTGACAGAAGATTTTTCAGCCCTAAGTAATAAAAAAATTTGTTGGGGAATTAAGAGGTCAGATAACCACGAACAACCAGATGTTGGAAAAGAAAACAAAAGTATAATAGATAAATATAATGGAATGTGTTTAGGAAACTCAGAAAATAAGTATTTATATTTAACATTTGATGCTGGATATGAAGCCGGATATACTGAAAAAATTATAGAAGTATTAAAAGAAAATAATGTAAAAGGAACTTTTTTTATAACGGGTCATTATTTGAATACAAAACCAGAGCTTGTACAAAAGATGATAGAAAGTGGTAATACAGTAGGTAATCATACAGTTAACCATAAAAGTATGCCAGAAATAGATTTAAACAAAATAAAAGAAGAAGTTATGAATTTACATACTGCCGTTTACGAAAAATTTGGATATGAGATGAAATATATTAGACCACCTAAAGGTGAATGTAGTGAAAGAACAATAAGTTATACAAATTCATTAGGATACACAACAGTTATGTGGTCTTTAGCATATGATGATTGGGATGAAAATAAACAAGGAAGAGAATCGTATGGAAAAGAAAAAGTATTAAATAATCTTCATAATGGTGCAATAATACTACTTCATTCTAATTCGAAAGATAATGCAAATATATTAGATGAAATAATAAAGAAAGCAAAAGAGATGGGATATGAATTTAAATCATTGGATGAATTTGAAAAATAGATAAAAGAGATGTTGGTATGAAAGGATTTTGTTAAGATGAAAAAAAATAAATTAAGTAGGTTAAATAAAATATTAGAAATGCCATCTGAAATAACTTCACAAATACCAAGAGTAACAAACTTGGGTTTCAAAAAAATGATGATAGAAAATTACAAGAATATATTAGAATATCAAGATTTTTTTATAAGAATAAATACTTGTATAGGTATTATCAATATAAATGGATTTGGTATGAAGATGGAGGAAATGACTAAAGATGATATTGTAATTGAAGGTGAAATTGATAGTGTGGATTTTGAAAAAATAGAAGAATAAGAGGAGGTCCATATTTTGTATTTGCAAAAAATTCAAAGAACAATTATGGGATATTTAAATGTAATTGTGGAAGGTTATTATATTGAAAAATTTATAAATGTTTGTAAAAGAAAGCGGAATATATTTGGAAAATTTAAAACGCGAAAAATCTACAATAATTAAAGCAAGTGTGCCTGTTAAAGAATTCAAAAATGTTGCTAAAATAGCCAAAGAAAGCAAATGTAAAATAAAAATAAAAGGCAAAAAAGGTCTTCCTTTTATATTGAATAGATATAGAAAAAGAAAAATTTTTGCAATTTCTTTGTTATTAGTTTTGGTTTCTTTGGTTGTATTATCAGGATTTATTTGGAATATTGAAATTACAGGAAATGAGACAATTTCTAGCGAGGAAATTCTTAACATTGTAAAAGATGAGGGATTGGAAACTGGAAAATTAAAAAGAAAGATTGATTTTAAAAAAATTGTTGAAAAAATTAGACTTAACAGATCAGATATATCTTGGGTTGGTATAAAAATATCTGGAACAAATGCTGTAATTGAGATTGTGGAAGCGGATAAGGCTCCAAATGTTATAAATAAAGATGACTATTGTAATATTGTTGCAAATAAGGATGCAATGATAGTAAGTGCAAATGCACAAAATGGGACTTTGCAAGTAAAAGAGGGGGATGTAGTAAAGCAAGGTTCTGTGCTTATTGCAGGATGGTTAGAAGGTAAGTATACAGGAGTGCGTTATGTGCATGCTACAGGTCAAGTTATGGCGAAAGTTTGGTATTCAAAAAAAGAAAAAGTATATTATAAACAAAATGAGCGAAAACAAACGGGAAATGTAGAAAAAAAGTATTCTATAAATATTAAGAATTTTGCAATAAATTTCTATAAAAAGCTTTCAAAATTTGAAATTTATGATACAATAAATACGGAAAAAAAATTAAGAATATCTTCTAATTTTTATTTGCCATTTGAATTAATAGTAAAAGAGAATCATGAAGTAATTGAAGAAGAAAAAAATTATTCAAAAGATGAAGCAAAACAAATAGGAATAGATAATATATCAAAAGAGCTTAAATCACAAATAAATAATGAAAAAGATATTGTTAATGAATATATTAATACCAATGAAAGTGAAGAATATATAGAGGTAGAAGTTATATATGAAGTGCTTGAAAATATTGGAACAGAAGAAAAAATAGCATTATGAAAGGATGAGGAGAATGGAAGAAAAAAGCCTTAAAGTATATGATACTGAAAAAACATTTTTTTCAAAAATAACAAACACTTTAAATAAAATATTAGCTCCCGGCAAAATGGGATTAAATAGTATGATTATTTCTATGAAAAGAAATAATGTATTAAAAAATTATGAAAATTATATTCAAAATGAAAAAAGTAGCGATAGAAAGGGAATGTTACTTAAAAAATATGAAGAATCATATTCTTTATATTTGGAGGCTATTGATAAAAATGTTATTGAAAATATATACAAAAAAGTAAAAAACAATACTGCAACAGAATTTGAAAAAAATGCATTATCAAAATACTATATGGTAATACATATTAAAGATAATGATTATACTGAATATAAGTATAAAAAACAAAAATTTTTATTAGAGCTTGATAATGAAAACATTGAAGTTCTTGGAAAAGAAAAATTAATAAAAAGATATAATGAATTTTATTGCGATAAAATGGAATCATTATATAAAAATATTATAAAACAATATTCTGTTAAGCTAGCTGAAAATTTAACAGATAAAGAAAAAAATGAAGTTTATGATAAAATATTTTTTACATTAGATGAATATATAACATCAATATTACCAAAGAAAATGGAAAAAGATCCAACAAAAGAAATATATGTTGAAATAAAAGATGAATATGACAAATATAAACAATATTCTAATAATAGATTAGATCAAACAGAAATGATTGAAAAAAATATATTATTGTTAGGAATGAGTAGAAGATTGTTTACACATAGTTTACCATTAACTGTAGCAGAACAGTGCTATGTAAAACTTTTAAATGATACAAGAGATTTAATTATAGATACACGTGTAATTAAGAAAAAAGAAAAAGCATATAATTTACTATTAAATCTAATTGATGAATTTAATTTAAAAGTTTTGTCTACAAAAGTTTATTGGGATAAAGCTAATGAAAAAAATAAATTTAGAAAATTCTGGAAAGAATATCAAGAAATTGATAAAATAAAAGACGAAAACGAAAAGAAAAAACAGAAAGAAATTTTATTTATAAAAGATGATTTAAATAAAGTTTTAGCAAATGAAAATAAATATTTTAAAATAATAGCATTTTATAAATCAAAATTAGTAGACTTTGGAGTAATGAAAAGATTACCAGCTAAATGTACTACATTACCAGAAGGAATATATATTAAAGATTTAGAAAAACCTAAAAGAAGTAAATCTAAAGCAAAGGTGAAGAAAAAATAATGGAAAAAATAGCAGAAATTAATTATTACGAAACAGAAGAAAATAAAAAATATGAAGATTTAATAAATCAAGTATTAACTACATGTTTTAAGGAAGAAAAAATGGACAAGCTAGGGTTATATGTTAGTATAACCTTGACTTGTCCATCATATATAAAGAAAATAAATAATGAGTATAGAAATATTGATAAAGAAACTGATGTATTATCTTTTCCAATGTTTGAAAAAAATGAAATAGATGAATTAATAGAAAATCAAAATAATGTAGTTGAAGATGTTTTAGGTGATATAATAATTTCAGTTGACAGAGTTAAGGAACAAGCAGTAGAATATGGTCATAGTTTCGAAAGAGAATTGGCATATATGGTAGTTCATGGATTTTACCACTTAATGGGGTATGATCATATGAATGATGATGAAAAATCTGTTATGAGAGCAAAAGAAGAAAATATATTAAGTAAATTAAAAATAACTAGATAGTAGGTGTAATAATGGACAAAGAATTTAAATCAGGTTTTGTATCAATGATGGGACGAACTAATGTTGGAAAATCAAGTATAATGAATGCTCTTGTTAACGAAAAAGTTGCAGCAATTGCAAATAAACCGCAAACAACAAGAAATGCAATAAGAGCAATTGTAAATAGACCTAATTCTCAAATTATATTTATTGATACTCCGGGAATTCATAAACCAAAATCAAAACTTGGAAATACAATGGTTGAAACTGCTTTTGGAGTAGCAAATGATGTTGATGTAATTTTATTTGTAATAGATGCAACTTCAACATCAATTGGTAAAGGTGATAGAATAATTTTAGATAAAATTAAAGAATCTAAAAAGAAAACTATATTAATTATAAATAAAATTGATTTAGTAAAAAGAGAAGATATAGCAAAATTAATTGAATTATATAAAGATGAGTATAATTTTGAAGCTGTAATTCCAGTATCAGTTGTAAAGCAAACTAATTTAGATGCAATATTAGATGAAATAGAAAAGCATCTTAAGGTGGGTCCTGCATATTATGATATAGAGGAGTATACTGATCAAACAATGAGACAACTTGTTGAAGAAACAATAAGAGAAAAGGCTTTGCGCTTGTTGAATGATGAGGTACCTCATGGTATATATGTCGAAACAGAAAAAATGAAGGAAAGAACTACAAAAACAGGAGAGCCAATATATGATGTTGAAGCCACAATATATTGCTTAAAAAGATCCCATAAAGGAATAATAATAGGAAAAGATGGAAATATGTTAAAAAGAATTGCATCTTATGCAAGAACAGATTTAGAAAAAATGCTTGATATAAAAATAAATTTAAAAGTTTGGGTAAAAGTCAAAGAAGATTGGCTTAACAATGATACTTTAGTAAAAAAATTCAAATTACAATAATGTGGTGAATAAAAAAGTTTTTTTAGCAAAAGATATGGATATATAAATTAGCATTAATTTAGAATATCAGATTAGGAGATGATTCATATGATAAAACAAATGGCATGGAATACTTTTAAAAATACTGGTGATATTAATACATTTATGGAATTGATTGAACTAGAAAATATAGAAAAAAATTTAAATAAAGAAACAGACTACAAGGTGAATGAATATGGGGAGCTTGAAAGCAAAGGGAATAATACTACAAGAAAATAATATGGGCGATTTTGATAAAATGGTAACTTTGTTAACCCCAGCAGGAAAAATTGGCTGTGCAGCCAAAGGGGCAAGACGTAATAATAGTGCCCTTATGGCTGGCACACAATATTTGTGTTTTGGAGATTATATGTTATATAAAAGTGCTCATTCATACAGAATAAATTCGTGCGAAACAATTGAGGTTTTTTATAATATAAGAACAGATTTAGACAAACTTAAATATGCAGCACATATTACAAAAATTGTTAATGATGTTACAGACGAAAATCAAAACACATATAGAATTTTACAATTATTGTTAAATACATTATATGTTATATCAGAAACAGATAAAAATTTAGACTTAGTTTTATCTGTTTTTAGGTTGCGATTATTATGCATAATGGGATTCAAACCAATTGTAAATAAATGTAGTGTATGTGGACAAAATGATAAAATACGATTTTTTAGTATACAAGATAATTGTGTAAAATGTGAAAGTTGTGGAAGAGCAGACAAATCTGCAATAACAATGAATATAACAACATATGATACAATTAGATATATTTCATCAGTCGAAGCAAAAAAAATTTTTTCATTTGATATACCAGAAGAATCAATAAAAGAGCTAGACTTAATTACCAAAATTTACCTAAATGAGAAATTAGAGAAAGAATATAAATTAGAAGATTTATGGTAATACATAAATTGCGGGACGGTGTAAAAATTAAGCTGAATTTTTACACCGTCCAAAAGTTTTACGGAGTTTAGAATAGAATTGCTGTAATTTTACTTTTAATTACAGATGATGAATTTATAAAATTAGTGGCAAAATATTGACTAAACGCAAAAATGATGATATTAATAATAAGCATAGAAATTTGGCAAGATTCAAAAAATTTTTATTCAAAAAGTTTAAAATTCTAAGTGTAAATTCATACACAAAAAAATTCAAAATAATTGAATAACAACAGCAAATATGTTAAAATGGAGGCGATAAATGAGTAATTTAAAACCAACGAACGACTTTGTCTTCAAAAAATTATTTGGAGAGGAAAAAAATGTTGATATTTTAAAAGATTTAATACAATCAATATTACCAGAGCTAAAAATAGCAAAAGTAGTGGTAAATAAAGATGTAAGCCTAGAGCGAAAATTAATAACAGATAAACTAGGAATATTAGACGTGATGGCAACATTAAATGACAATACTAAAATAAATATCGAGATGCAAGTAGAAGATTTGCACAACACAGTAGAAAGGTCGATATTTTATCAATCTGGAGTATACCACGAAAGTTTAGCAAAAGGAGTATCATACATAAATGCATTTAAAACAATAGGAATATGGATAACAAATTATGATGTATTCAAAGAAGGACCATTTCACGAAATAGCGCGATTAAAAAGAGATTATGAAAACATAATATTAACAGATAAGTATGAACTACATTATATACAATTGTCAAAATTTAAAAAGAAATGTAAAAGAATATCAACAAAACTGGAGCAATGGTTACTATTCATTATCAATGAAAATATGGAGGAAATAAATATGATTGATAATAAATATGTAAAAAAAGCAGAAAAAGAGCTTGAATACTTAAGCGGAGATGAAGAAACAAGAAGATTAGCAGAATTAAGAGAAAAAGCAATAAGAGATGAATTAGCTGCAATTGCTCAAGCAAGAGATGAAGGAAGAAATGAAGGAATAAGTTATGAAAAGATAAAATTCGCTAAAAAAATGTTAGAGAAAAAGATGGACATAGCTTTAATAATGGAGATGACAGGACTTACTAAAGAAGAAATTAAAAAGTTATAAATTATAGATAAAGTCAAATTTTTATGCAAAATTAATTTATAATATAAAATATTTGGAATGGTTTCTAGTAAAGCATTGAATTGTCACAATGCTCAATAAAAAAATAAAAAATATCCAATCAAACACTTGCAAACTAAAATCACTTGTGTTAATATATATGTAATAAGAAAAAAGTTAATAAACAAATCCCTGCATAGTACGTGTAGGCTGGAATTTTAGAACCAACAAACGTTAAACGGGAACCTGTCTTTAAATGTGGCGTGTATGCTTAATTTAATTAAGAAACCCATTAGCATTTAACAAGGTACCCACCTGTGAAAGCAGGTCCTTAAAATTTCACTCAATCTTACGGCTAAAGCGGGGGCTTTTTTTGTATATAATAGTTTATAAAAAATAATAAGAGTGTGGTAAATTTATTTTTATTAAATTTGTAAAAATTAATAAATAAAAATACAAAATTAACCACTTTCTTTTTTATAAGGTGGAATTATGAATTTAAAGGAAATATTAAAATATGGAAAAGAAGAATTAATTAAAAACAATATTGAAGATGCATCAATTATAGCAAAAGAGCTGGCTGAACATATTTTTAAAATTACAAGAGCACAAATGATTGCAAATAATGATATGGAATTTAGCAAAGATCAAACTTATAATTATATAAATTCTATTAAAAAAATATCTACAGGAATTCCAATACAATATATAACTAATAATCAAGAATTTATGAATTTAAATTTTTATGTAGATGAAAATGTCTTAATTCCTCAACCAGATACTGAAACACTAGTTGAAGAAGTTATAAATGAGTATAAAGAAAAAAAATGCGAGATATTAGACTTATGTACAGGTAGTGGGGCAATTGCTATATCACTTGCAAAATATATAAATGAATCAAATATTGTTGCATCAGATATAAGTATGAAAGCACTTCAAATTGCCAAATTAAATGCGGAAAAAAATTTAGTAAGAAAAAAAATTGAATTTATAGAATCAGATATGTTTAATAAAATTTACAAAGATGATTTTGATATTATTGTTTCAAATCCACCATATATAAAAACAAAAGTGATTGAAGAATTAGATAAACAAGTAAAAAATGAGCCATATATAGCTCTTGATGGTGGAGCAGATGGGTTAAAATTTTATAAAATAATTATAGAAAATGCATATAAATACATAAAAAATGAAGGAAAAGTTTTTTTGGAAATTGGATATGACCAAAAAAATGAATTAATAAATCTTTTTAAGGAAAATAATCACTATGAAAACATATATTCAAAAAAGGATTTAGGAGGAAATGATAGAATTATTGTAGCAACAGTAAGGAGGTAATTTATGTCTTTTTCATCTCAAGTAAAAATGGAATTAAGTCAAATAAATAATTTAGCAAAAAAAAATCAAGTTGATAGAGAATTGGCAGGGTATTTAATAACTGGTAATGCAGGAAAAAATAATAAAAAGATAAAATTTTCAACAGAAAGTGAATATAATATAAATCGTTTTGCAAAATTATTAAAAAATGTTAATATAGAAAAATATAATATAGAAATTAAAGGAAAGATATATACAATCGAATACTCCTTAAATGATGAGATAGATGGAATAGTATTTGAAAAAGATAAAATACTTTTTTATGGATTTAAAACCAAAGACGAGTACCTTGACAAATCATTTATAAGAGGCGTGTTTTTAGGGAGTGGTTATATAAGTAATCCAGAAAAAAAATATCATCTAGAAATTAAATTCTCTGAAGAAGCAAATATGGAAGGTGTTTATGATTTGTTAAAAGAATATAATATATTTACTAAAAAAATACAAAAAGAAAAATCATATTCATTATACATAAAAGATGGTGAAGAAATTTCAAAATTTTTAGCCTTTATTGGAGCAAATAGTGCGGTATTAAATTTTGAAGAAAATAGGGTTGTGCGAGATACAAGAAACAATGTAAATAGGTTAATAAACTGCGAAACAGCCAATTTAGCTAAAACAATAAAAGCTAGTCAAAAGCAAATAGAAGATATAAAATTAATAAAATCAAAACATAAATTTAGTGAATTACCAGAAAATTTAAAAATAGTAGCAAACATAAGATTAGAACATCCAGATGCATCTTTAACTGATTTAGTAAATTTATTGGGAAATACAATAAGTAAATCTGGAATGTGCCATAGGCTGACTGCATTATCAAAAATAGCAAATGAATTACGAGATAAATAAAATAAAAAGGTAGTGAATTAAGTATTGGAAGAGCTAGGAATATATATACACATTCCATTTTGCAAGCAAAAATGCTTTTACTGTGATTTTTGCTCTTTTGCAAATAAAAATGAAATGCAAGGAAAATATGTTGAAACAGTAATAAATGAAATAAAAAATATAACACATAAGGAAAAATATACAGTAACAACGATATATTTGGGAGGTGGAACACCATCAATTTTAAATCCAGATTATATAAAAAGTATATTACAAGAAATTAAAAGTAGTTTTGAAATATTAGATGATGCAGAAATAACAATTGAAATAAACCCAGGAACTGTAAATGAAGAAAAATTAAAAAAATATAAAGAATATGGAATAAACAGATTAAGTATAGGTTTACAATCAGCAAATGATAAAATACTAAAAAAAATAGGGAGAATTCATGACTATAAACAATTTGAAGAAACATTTTTTTATGCAAGAAAATGTGGATTTAAAAATATAAATGTTGACCTAATGATTGGACTTCCAACACAAGCAGTTGAAGATGTAAAACAAACATTAGAAAAAATAATACAAAAAAATCCAGAGCATATATCAGTATACTCACTAATAATTGAAGAAGGAACTATAATAGAAAAATTAATAAACGAAAACAAATTACAATTACCAGATGAAGAAACAGAAAGAATAATGTACTGGACAGTAGTAAATGAATTAAAAGAAAATGGATATAACCAATACGAAATATCAAATTTCTCAAAAAAAACATACGAATCCAAGCACAACACAAATTGCTGGAAACAAAAGCAATACATAGGACTAGGAACATCAGCACATTCATATTTAAATAAAAAAAGATACTCAAACACAAATAATATAGAAGAATATATAAAAAACATACAAGAAAATAATATCAGTAAAAATATAACAATACACGAAGAGCAAACCGAAGAATCAACAATGAACGAATATATGTTACTAGGACTAAGAATGATACAAGGAATAAACATAAATGAATTCAAGCAAAAATTCAAAATAGATCCAACAATAAAATATAAAGAAACTCTAGAAAAATTACAAAAAGAAAATCTAATACAAATAACAAAAACATCAATAAAACTAACAAAACAAGGAATCGATTTTGGAAATATAGTTTGGGAAGAATTTATATAAAAAATAAATTCCAAATATGCTTGTATTATTTTTCATAAATTGGTATACTAATAATGCAAAAATATATCATAGGAGGTATTTTTATGGAAAACGAAGAAAACAACAATAATAACGAAATGGTAACTACAGATACAAATGAAATCGTAGTTAATGAATGGGAAAATAATAAAATAAAAATAGCAGATGAGGTTATAGCAATAATTGCTGGTAAGGCCGTATCAGAAATAAAGGGTGTATATGAAATGTCTGGAGGCTTTGCAGGAGGAATAAGCGAAGTTTTAAGTGGAAAGAAAAACTTAGCAAAAGGAATAAAAGTTGTTGCAACAGAAAAAGATGCAAAAATTGATGTAAATATTATAGTAGAATATGGAGTAAGAATTCCCGAAATAGCATTTGAAATACAAACTAAAGTTAAAAAAGCTGTAGAAACAATGACTGGACTAAAAGTAACAGAAGTAAATGTACATGTTCAAGGAGTAAATACAAACATAGAAAAGAAAGATAATACAACAGTATCAGAATAATTTTACAAAACTAAATTGAGCTTGTATATAGCTCAATTTAGTTTTCTATAGCAAAAAATAAATATAAAATTGATTAATAATAAAATTTATGATAATATACTTACATAAAATTAAAATCATGAAAGGAATGGAATTTTATATGAAAATATTAGAAAAATTTGTTTTAATTTTATATTCTTTTCTAGTTTTAGTAATTTCAGTAGTATTATGTTTAGTAATATTTAAAATAATAGATATTGAAACAATTAATAATTGTATAAAATATATGCTAGAAGATTCAACAATACTAATAACGGTATTAGCCTCTTCAATTGTATGCATTTTATTATCTATAAGATGTTTGTTTTTTAGAAAACGTAAAGAAATAAAAAAATCAGATGCAACAGATATATTATTAGAAAATGAATCAGGAAGATTATTAATTTCAAAAAGAGCAATTGAAAATGCAGTAAGAAATGTCGTAAACAATGCTGTAAAAGATACTAAAGATTGCAAAGTTATAGTAGATATTGATCCAGCAAATTACTTAAGTGTATATGTTTCAATTTTACTAAATAATAATTTAAAAATTAGAGATATGACATTAGATTTACAATTAAAAATAAAATCACAAATAAAGGATGATTTTGATTTAGATGTAAAACAAGTTAATATTAAAATTGATAGCGTTGAAGAAAAAGAAAATGAAAAAAAAGAAAGCAAAAAAATTGTTGAAAAAAATGAAACTATTATAGAAAGTCAAAAAAGCTGAATAAATCAGTTATTAAATAAATTTGGAGGTAATTAGACATGGATAATTTTGGAAGCTTTTTTCAAAAATATGGTGGAGCAATTATTGGTGGAGTAATTGCAACAGTGCTAGCTTTTACTAGTTTTTATAAATATATGTTAGCCATTGTTTTTGTAATATTTGGAATATGGGCAGGTAATTACATTCAAAAGAATAAAGAAATGGTAAAAGAAAAACTAAAGAACTTTATAGATAAATTATAAGAAGGGAATGTTGTAATAAATGAATAAATCAAATTTAAGAGAAGAAATATTCAAATTAGTTTATAGTTTAGAAGTTCAAAAAGAGGATGAATCAAGTCAAATAGATCTTTATTTAGAAAATTCTGAGCTTTCAGATAAAGAAAAAGAAAAAATTAAAGAAGAGGTTTGTAAAATTATCGATTTAAAAGAAGATATTGAAAATCAAATTTCTAAAAACTTAAAATCTGGATGGAGTATAGAAAGAATATCAAAAGTTAATATTTCAATTTTAAGAATTGCAATTTATGAAATGATTTATGGAAAATTACCTTATAAAGTTGTAATAAATGAAGCTGTTGAGCTTGCAAAAAAATATGGAGAAGAAGTATCAGCATCTTTTATAAATGGAGTATTAGCAAGTGTTGTTAAAGATAACAATATAACAGAATAGAAAGAGGTTTATAAATGGAATATAATCCAATTACAGTTAGTGAGCTAAATCAATATATAAAAGACAAAATAGGAAGAGATGAATATTTAAATAATGTATTTATTAAAGGTGAAATATCAAATTTCAAACATCATTATACAGGACATATGTATTTTACGTTAAAAGATGATAAATCACTTATAAAATGTATTATGTTCAAATCATATACAGCTAATTTAAATTTTGTTCCAAAAGATGGATTAAAGGTAATGATATTAGGTACGGTATCTGTTTTTGAAAGAGATGGAGTGTACCAAATTTATTGTAAAGCAATGCAAGAAGACGGTTTAGGGAGTTTGCATGTTGCATATGAGGAATTAAAAAAGAAACTAAAGCATGAAGGTTTATTTGATGTGGCACATAAGAAACCAATTCCTAAAACGCCAAAGTGTATAGGTGTTTTAACATCAAATACTGGGTCTGTAATAAGAGATATTATAAATGTTTCAACAAGAAGAAATCCAAATGTGTATATAAAATTATTACCAGTTCCTGTTCAAGGTGAAGGCGCTGCTATTAAAATTGCAAAAGCTATAAAAATAATGAATGAACAAAAATTGGCAGATGTAATAATTTTAGCAAGAGGAGGAGGTTCGCTTGAAGATTTATGGCCATTTAATGAAGAAATTGTTGCAAGAGCAATATATGATTCTGAACTACCAGTAATTTCTGCAGTAGGTCATGAAACTGATTTTTCAATATCTGATTTTGTTGCAGATTTGAGAGCACCAACTCCATCAGCTGCGGCAGAACTTGCTGTACCAAACATATCTGATATCTTATTAAAATTACAAAATTATAATTTAAGATATAAGAATGCATTAAAGAAAAAAATAGAAATAATGAAATTAAGATATGAAAAATGTATGATGAATAAGGTTTTTAAAGATCCATTACAAAACATTCATGAAAAATATATCAGTTTAGATATGATAAATAAATCATTACAAAATAGTATTAATAACAAAGTGCAAATAAATAAAACAAAAATGGTTGAATTAATTACCAAACTAGATAGCTTAAGTCCATTAAAAACTCTAACAAGAGGATATTCAATTTTAGAAAAAGATAATAAAATTGTAAAATCTGTTAAATCATTAAATATAAATGATGAAATAAGCATAAGATTAATTGATGGAAAAGCAAAAGCAAAAGTTATAGATATAAAGGAGTGATATACATATGAATAAAACAGCAAAAATTATATTAGGAATAGTTATTGCTATAATAGTTGTTGTTGGAGCATATTTTGGTGTTAAATATTTTTTTAATACACAAGAAGCATCTAACAATAATACAAACATAAATAATACAAATGGAAATATGGCATTAGTAGAAAATAATACAGTGGAGAACAATATAATCGAAAATAATACTGTTACTGAAAATAATATTGTAGAAGATAATACAGCAAAAAATGAAGCTAACAATGAAATAAAAAATGAAACAAAAGTAATAGAAGAAAATAAAAATAAAGTTTCTTCAAATAATGATTCTGAAATAGAATCAGATAGTGACGAAGAAAAAGCTTTGGCAATAGTAAAAAAAGATTGGGGAAGCACAGATGGTGTATACTTTAAAGTTCAAGCAATTGATGCAAACGGAAATTATGTTATATCTGTAAATAATGCAGATACAACACAAGTTATGGAATGGTATACAGTAAATCCAAAAACAGGAGAATTTTCAAATTAATTAATATATTCTATGTGAAAGGAATGAATATTTTTATGGAAGAAAAAGAAGAAAATTTAAATTTTGAAACTGCAATGAAACAATTAGAAGAAATTGCAAATCAATTAGAAAAAAATGATTTAGATTTAGATAAAGCAGTTGAAAAATTTGAAGAAGGTATGAAATTGTCAAAAAAATGTAGTGAAATTCTTGAAAATGCAGAAAAGAAAATTACTATTTTAATAAACGATGGAAAAGATAATTTTAGTGAGGAAGAGTTTAATACTAATAAGGAATAATAAAGGGAGATAAAAATGATAAATTTTTTACAACAATACAGGTTTTTAGTTGTTCCAATACTTGTATGGATTGCAATACAATCATTTAAAGTGATGTACGATTTGGCAGTAACTAAAAAATTTAATTTTAAAAGAATAATGGGAGCAGGAGGAATGCCAAGTTCTCATTCTGCAGTTGTAACATCACTTGCAACTATGGTGGGAAAAAACTATGGTACTGATTCTGCAATTTTTGCAATAGCAGTAATTTTTGCATTTATAGTAATGTATGACGCGGCAGGAGTGAGAAGAGCTGCTGGAAAACAAGCTCAGTTATTAAATAAAATAGTAGAAACACCAGGACTAACAGGAGTTCAAGTTACAGAAAAACTAGTGGAGGTTTTGGGACACACACCTACACAAGTAATAGTTGGAGCAACAATTGGAGTAATAGTAGGATTATTAGTTTAAAAAATGATATTTTTAATATCATTTTTTTTGCTTTTACTATAAATCCTAGGAAAATTATGAAATAATAAATATAATATTTAATTTTAATATAGATTGTATAGATTTTTTGTGATATATATATATTAAATTGCTATTAGTAAAAGGAGGAGTTTTTTTGGAAGATATTGAAATTGCTAAAAATGCAAAAATGAAGAATATAAAAGAAATTGCTGAAAAAATAAATATTAATGAAGAATATATAGAGCAATATGGTAAATATAAAGCAAAAATAAATTTGGATATATTTAAAAAATTAGAAAATGAAAAAAATGGGAAGTTAGTTTTAGTAACATCTATAAATCCTACGCCACTTGGAGAGGGGAAAACAACAGTAAGTATTGGTCTTACTGATGCATTAAATAAGTGTGAAAAAAGTGCAATTGGAACATTAAGAGAGCCTTCTTTAGGACCGGTATTTGGTGTTAAAGGTGGTGCTGCTGGTGGTGGATTTGCACAAGTAGTTCCAATGGAGGATATTAACTTACATTTTACCGGAGATATTCACGCTATTACATCTGCCAACAATTTGTTATCAGCAATGATTGATAATCATATTTATCATGGAAATGAGCTAAATTTCAAAACTGTAACATGGAAAAGATGTATGGATTTAAATGATAGACAACTAAGAAAAATTAATACAGGACTATCTGGTGAAAAAAATACAAGAGAACGTATTGACGGTTTTGATATTTCTGTTGCATCAGAAATTATGGCTATTGTATGTCTATCAAAAGATTTGAATGATTTAAAACAAAGAATATCAAATATTATAATTGGATATGATATTAATGATAATAAAATAACTGCAAAGGATTTGAAAGCGGAAGGGGCTTTAACAGTATTATTAAAAGATGCTATAAAACCTAATTTAGTACAAACTTTAGAAAATAACCCAGTTATAATTCATGGTGGTCCTTTTGCAAATATTGCACATGGATGTAATAGCATAATTGCTACTAAACTTGGTTTAAAGCTTTGTGATTATGTGGTTACTGAAGCTGGATTTGGAGCTGATTTAGGAGCTGAAAAATTTATTGATATAAAATCTAGAATTGCGAATATAAAACCAGATGCTGTTGTATGCGTTGCTACAATAAAGGCTTTAAAATACCATGGAGGAATGGATATTAATGAAATAAAAAATGAAAATTTAGAATGTCTAAAAAAAGGCTCTAAAAATTTATTGAAACATATTGATAATATAAGGAATGTATTTGGTTTGAATGCTATTGTGGCAATTAACAAATTTGATAGTGATTCTAAAAATGAAATTGAATTACTAAAACAAATTTTAAAAGAGAATAATATTGAAATGAGTTTAGTTGAATGTTGGGGAAAAGGCGGAGAAGGAGCTATAGACCTTGCAAATAAAGTAATTGAAATATCAAAAAAAGAATCGTATTTTAAATTTGCATATAATTTGAATGAATCAATAAAACAAAAAATAGAAGATATATGTATAAAAATATATGAGGCAACAGATGTAAAATATACAGATATAGCAAATGAAAAAATAGATAAAATTAATAAACTAGGATATGATAATTTACCAATATGTATGTCAAAAACACAATTTTCTTTTTCAGATAATCCTAAAAATCTTGAATGTACAGAGCCTTTTTCAATAACTATAAAGGACATAAATTTAAAAGCAGGTGCTGGATTTATTGTTGCACTTACTGGTAATGTTATAACAATGCCTGGACTTCCAAAAGTTCCATCTGCAGAAAAAATTGATATAGATAAAAATGGACAAATAATTGGTTTATTTTAAAGATGTTGAAAATTGTCATTTAGAAGATATTATAATAAATTAATATGAATAAAAACACCCTGTTTTGGAAATTATATGAACAAACGGGGTGATTTTTTTGAACTTAAAAAAAATAAAAGATAGTTTAACAAAAAGTAAAAAAACAAAAATAATAATTATTACAATAATATGTATTTTTATAATTGTATGTAATTCGATTTTATTTATAAAATATAGTACGGCATTATCTAAATATGGTTCAAGGGGAGAGGAAGTACGTACAATACAAACAAAACTTAAACGATGGGGATATTATTCAGATGGAATAGATGGGATATATGGTACTAAAACAATGAATGCAGTAAAATATTTCCAAAGAAAAAATGGATTAACTGCAGATGGAATAGCTGGAACTCAAACATTAAAAGCAATGGGAATAATGAATAGCTCTTCAACAAGTACAAGCACAAGTGTAAATTCAAGTGACTTAAATTTACTAGCAAGAGTTGTATATGCTGAAGCAAGGGGAGAAGTATATACAGGACAAGTTGCAATTGCTGCAGTTGTATTAAATAGAGTAAAAAGTAGTTCTTTTCCAAACTCAATAGCAGGTGTAATATATCAATCAGGAGCATTTACAGCAGTATCAGATGGCCAAATAAATTTAACACCAAACGAAACAGCAAAAAAAGCAGCACAAGATGCACTAAATGGATGGGATCCAACATATGGATGTATATACTACTTTAATCCAAATACAGCGACTAACGCCTGGATATGGTCAAGGCCACATGTAATAACAATAGGAAAACATCGTTTTTGTAAATAAATATGGAGAGCAAGTCGTAATGGGGATGTGTCAATTAGAACCGTCCCCATTGACACAACATATGCTATTGTAAATTAAATACTCATTTGTTATAATAAAAAATAAATTTAAACTAGATAGGAGGAAAAAGTATGTTAAATCAAATAGAATGTTTAGGACATAGTTCAATTAAAATAATTAATGAAAATCAATATATATACATAGATCCATATGATATTAATCCAAAAAATCAAAAAGCAGATATAATATTTATAACACATAATCACTATGATCATTATTCAGAAGATGATATAATGAAAATAAAAAAAGAAAATACAGTAATTGTTGTGACAAGTGATCTAACAAATGCTGTTAAAAAATTAGGGTTTGATGAAAAAAATATAATAACAGTAATTCCAAATGAACAATATAAAATAAATGATATTAATATAAAAACAATACCTGCATATAACACAAACAAAAAATTTCATCAGAAGTCTAATAAATGGGTAGGATATATTTTGAATATAAATAATTGCAATTACTATATTTCAGGAGATACAGACATTACTGAAGAAAATAAAAAAGTAAAATGCGATATAGCTTTTGTTCCTGTTGGAGGAACATATACCATGACAGCAAAAGAAGCTGCAGAGCTAATAAATATAATAAAACCAAAGATTGCTATACCTATACATTATGGTAAAATTGTTGGTTCAAAAAAAGATGCTGATGAGTTTGTAAATCTATTAAATGTTGAAATAGATGGTAAAATTTTAATAAAAAATTCTAATTAGTATTTGTTGTAATGAAGAAATAATATGAAAGTGTTGAAAAATTGGGAAAAATATGGTAAAATAATAATATTAATTCTTCAAGGAGGAGCTTAGAAAGATGAAAAAAGTCAAAATAGAGGCTGGTATTGCCTACTATTACAACCCTGAAAAGAAAAAAAATGAGGTAATCGGTGTACCACAAGTTGTGGAAAATAAGATTATCGGAATCGTCAATCCGGAGGAAGGACTTGTATACCGGATTGTAGAAATCCAAGGAGAAAAATTCATCCTATAATAACGCAAATTTATTATGGGATACAAAAAGCAGGTGGCATTGAAAAATCAAGGTCACCTGTTCTTTTTATACAAAATAAAAATTGTATTCCTAAAGTTGACAAATACCTAATATATTGATAATATATGTATGAAAAAATGAGGTGATAAAATGGTATTATATCCTAATTTATTTTGCAAGGATGTAACAGAAATAACGATAGAAATATTAAGAAAAAATAACATAAAAGGACTAATATTAGATGTGGATAATACCTTAATAGATTATCATAGAAATTTAGACCAAAAGATAAAAAAATGGGTTGATAATTTAAAAAAGGAAAACATTAAGTTTTGTATAGTATCTAATTCAAATAATCACGAAAAAGTTAAAAAGGTATCTGAAGAATTAGATATTCCATATTTTTATTTTGCAAAAAAGCCATTTAAAAGAGGTTTCTTAAAAGCAAAAAATAAAATGAATTTAAACGAAAAAAATGTTGCTGCAGTAGGTGATCAAATTATGACAGATGTTATTGGAGCAAATAGATGTAATATGTTTTCAATATTAGTTGAACCTATAAACGAAAAAGACATATTTATAACAAAAGTAAAAAGACCTATAGAAAGATGCATTATGAATAGATACTTCAAAAAAATGCAGAAAGAGAAGGAATAAAATGTACATAAATGATATAAATATAATTGCATATGTTATAGTTGCATTATTAGGAGCTGTGGCAGGCCAAATATGTGATTTATTAAATTTTATATTGCCAAAACATAAAAAGATATTATCAATAGAAAATACAAAAAAATATTTAAAATCAACTAAACCAAAATATTTACTAATGGTAATACATATTATTATATATTTAGGTATATTATATAGGTATGGAATAAATGATATAAACACAATAAAATATATGATATTAACCCCAATGATTATATCTGCATTTTACATAGATTATAAAATGCAAATAATTCCAAATAGATTAACTTTAACTATATTTGAAGTTGGATTAATCTTTACATTTATACATGGAATATTTAATTTGAATGTAGCATTAAGTATGTTTCAAGGATTTATAGTTGGAGGGCTAATATTCTTAGCAATAACAATTATTGGAGGATTTATATTTGGTAAAGAAACAATGGGATTTGGAGATGTCAAAATGATTGCTGCATTAGGTTTGTACTTTGGAGTGCAGGGAATTATAGCAATATCAATAATATCGTTTTTAATTGCTGCTTTATTCAGTATAGCTCTATTAATTATTCAAAAAATTAGACATAGAGACTTAATTGAGTATATAGCCTTTGGTCCATTCATTGTAATTTCAGCATTTATTGTTATGTTTGTTCCAATTGAAACTCTAATAATATTACCATTTGTAATTTTATCATTTGGAAAATATAAAGTATAAAAGTAAAAGAGGGATGTGTATGAATTCTAAAATAAAATGGTTACGAAATAAATTAAACGGATTAAATATGCAAGGTATGATAGTAACAAATCCTGTTAATATAAAATATCTAACCAATATTGAAGCAGAAGGAATTTTATTAATTACAAGAAAAGAAAATATATTTTTAACAGATAGTAGATATATAGAGCATGTAAATGCAATTTTAACAATTGAAGATGGAATTGTTGTTTATAATATAAAAGATTTAATGCTTGATGATTATGAAAATTTCTTTTTATTTTGCGAAAATGTTGGATTTGAAGAATCACATTTAACATATTTAAAATATAAAGAATACATGCATAAATTTAGAATAAATAATTTCGAAGAAACAGAAGGAATTATTGAAAAACAAAGAATGATAAAAGAAGAAGAAGAGCTTGAAAAAATAAAAAAAGCTTGTAGTATTACAGATGATTGTTTTGAACATTTAAAAAGTTTTATAAAAGTTGGAATGTCAGAAAAAGAAATTGCAAATGAAATAGAAAACTTTTTCTTAAAAAATGGGGCAGATGAATTAGCCTTTGATACAATAGTAGCATCAGGAAAAAATTCATCAATGCCACATGCAGTACCAACTGATAAATTAATTGAACCTGGTGATCCAATTACAATTGATATGGGATGCAAATATAAGGGATATTGCTCTGATATGACTAGAACAATATTTGCAGGTTTTGTTCCTCAATATGTAAAACCAATATATGACTTAGTACTAAAAAATCAAATACAAGTAGCAGAAAATTTAAAAGAAGGAGCAAATATAAAGCTACTATCAAAATCGGTTGAAAATGACTTTAAATTAAATGGATTTGATATGCTACATAGCATAGGTCATGGAGTTGGATTAGATATTCACGAATATCCTTTTTTCGGAACACGAGTTGACTTTTTATTAAAGGAAAATATGGTTGTAACAGATGAACCAGGAATATATATACCAAATAAATTTGGTGTAAGAATAGAAGATACTTTATTAGTATCAAAATATTCAGCAATAAGCTTAACAAAATCAGATAAAAATTATGTTATAGTGTAACATAAAAGATAACATAAAAAAATCAATGACAGTATTGATTTTTAAGCTAAAATAGTGTATTATATATAAATATGAAAAAAATTTAAGGAGGAAATTATAATGGCAGAAGTATATATGGCAGGAGATTTTAGAAATGGAACAACATTCGAAATGGACGGAAATGTTTTTAAAGTAGTTGAATTCCAACATGTAAAACCAGGAAAGGGTTCTGCATTTGTTAGAACAAAATTAAAAAATGTAATATCAGGAGCAGTTATTGAAAAAACATTCAATCCATCAGAAAAATATCCAGGAGCAGAAATTGAAAAAAGAGAAATGCAATATCTATACAATGATGAAGATTTATACTATTTTATGGATAATGAAACATATGAGCAAATGCCTTTAAATAAAGAACAATTAGGAGATAGCTTAAAATTCATTAAAGAAAATATGAATGTTAAAATATTATCATATAAAGGAAAAGTTTTTGCAGTAGAACCACCAATGTTTGTTGAACTAGAAGTAACATATACAGAACCAGGATTCTCAGGAAATACAACAACAACATCTGGAAAACCAGCAACATTAGAAAATGGTTACGAAATATCAGTTCCACTATTTGTTAACATAGGAGATGTTATAAAAATAGACACAAGAACTGGTGAATACATGGAAAGAGTTTAATCAGAAAGGAATTTAATATGTCTGAATTAAGTGATAAATATCGTCAAATAATGGACGAAATAGATGCAAAAATTACTGATGAAAAGGAGCTTGAATTTGTCAAGAGTAAATTATCAGAAGTATCAATAATATTTATAGATATTATTGATAGACTAAGTGAAGTTATAAATGAACGAGTTACTGATATAGAAAAAGGACAAAAAAACATAGAAAATAAATTAGCAAAAGTTCAAAATGTAATTGATGTAATCGAAAAAGACATTTACGATGATGATTTAGAAATCGAAATCGTATGTCCATATTGTAATAACGAATTCATGGCAGAAATAAATGAAAATGAAGATAACGAAATTGAATGTCCAGAATGTCACAATATAATAGAGCTTGATTTGAATGGCGATATAGAAGATGAAATAGGGAATAATAATGGATGTTTTGGAAATTGCCCATCATGTGGAGGTTGTGGTTTTAAACAAAAACATAATAGTGATGACGATGATGAAGACATATAAAATTAAATTTATACCAAATTGATAGAAATATCAATTTGGATTTTTTTTATTTAAATCTCAATAATTTATAAAGTCCAAAGGATTTTTATACTCATTATTTTCTCTAACTGCTAAATGTAAATGTGGTCCAGTAGTTGCACCATTTGTTGGATTTCCATTAGAATCATAATATTTATTATCTGCAAATCCATAAACATTTTTAGGACCAACTTGAGCTATTAAATCACCCTGAGAAACATATTGTCCAGGACATACAATAAAGTTTGGTGAAACATGACAATAAGAAGTGAAAAGATTTCCATTTTGAATAGTTACAGTACATCCACCACTACCATTAAATTTAGCCATAACAATAGTTCCAGACATAATTGCAAAAATATTAGTTCCTGGACTTGCTGGAATATCAATACCTTTATGAAAAGAAGATGCAAATTTAGTAGGAGAATTTCTTTTTCCAAAAGGAGAGCTAATTTTTGTATTACCAGGAACAGGCCAAATAAAACTGCCATTAGTAGATTTTGAAATTTTTAAAGATGAATCAATATGTTCAAAATCAGAATTAGATGAAATATTTGATGTAGTAAGTGCATCAGAAGATAAAATGGGATAAAAGAATACAATAATAATAATTGAGAAAATAATAATAAAAGAAAAGTAGAATTTTAAAATATTAATATAAATCACGCTCCAATCAAAAAATATATAAAATAAAAGATAGGAAACTTATATTTCCTATCTTTTAATATTTATTAAAAATTATTTTTTAAAAGCAAAAAATTTGCTAATAAAAAAGTTTAATATAATAACTATAACTGTAATTAGAGTTTTGCTTATTAATTTTTGAATTCCTAATATATTAAATAACAAATAAAATCCAATAAGCTCTACGAACATTGTGAAGGCTCTACCTAGCATAAATTTAAAAAATTCAAGTATTTTTTCTTTAAAGCTTTCAGCTTTTGAATTAAATACTAAATCTTTATTAGTAAAATATGCAAATAATACGGCTAAAATAATTGCAATTGCATTAGATATATTTTCTTCCAATTTAAAACATGATGTAATAATAGCAAAAGAGCCAATATTAACAACTGTAGTTAAAACACCAAAAAATATATATAAAACAACTTCTACAGTTAAAAATTTTTTTAATAAATTATTAAATTTTTCAGGGAATATTTTTCCAGATATTTTTAAATTAAAATCAATAAATTTTTGTGTAACATTTTTAATCATTTCCATAAACTCCTTTAAAATACAAATATTTTAACAATATAATAAAAATTATAACATAAAATTTAAAATATAAAATAGTTTTATGGAAAAATAGAATAAAATTTTTGAAAAAAGTTTGGCAGGGGTACTAAGACTCGAACTCAGACCTGTGGTTTTGGAGACCATCATGCTAACCATTGACACCATACCCCTATATGAAACTTTTATAATACTAGCATACATTTAAATAAAAATCAAGTAATTATTTAAAAATTTATAAGTATTTTTTTCAGTCTGGTTGACAAAATTCAGAAATATAGTATAATAGACATATGCTTAATATAAAGGAGAAATGTTATGTTAGCAAAAATATGGAAGAAATTATTAATGTTTATCTTAATCATTGCATGTTTATTTAATGTAATAACAAAGTTTGTAAAAAAATCATCATTAAAAGATGAGTTACTAACTTCAGCACGTTACGTTCAAAGTTTACAACAAAAATAACTATAAAGGTATTGAAAAGTAAAAAAATATGTGATATTATATTAAACAGTTTTATTTTAATAATTAAAGGAGAGGTGAATATACAATGAAAGAAGGAATACATCCAAACTATCAAGAAGCAACAATCACATGTGCTTGTGGTAATGTAATGAAAACAAATTCAACAAAAAAAGAAATGAAAGTTGATGTTTGCTCAAAATGTCATCCATTCTATACAAACAACTTAAAAGTTGAAAAAACAGGTGGAAGAGCAGAAAAATTCAAAAAGAAATTTGGTATCCAATAAAAAGCGAAATAGAAAAAACTATTTCGTTTTTTTGTTGCCCTTTTATTGCAAATATTTGTTGAAAAAAATCAAAAAATGTAGTAAAATAGGCTCGTTAAAGAAAAGGAGAATGAAAGTGAATATAGAAAATCAAAAAGAATATATGGAAAAAATAAAAAAGATAAATGAAGGTAAAAATTTAAAATATTCAATTTTTACAATGGGATGCCAATTAAATGAAAATGATTCAGAAAAACTATGTGGAATGCTAGAGGAAATGAATTATTCTAAAACAGAAAATATAAATGAATCTGATTTTATAATATTCAATACTTGTTGTGTGAGAGAAAATGCAGAAGACAAGCTTTTTGGAAAATTGGGAGAAGTTAAAAAATTAAAAGAGCAAAAAGGTACAATAATAGCAATTTGTGGATGTATGATGCAAGAGCAACATATAGTAGATAAAATTAAAAAAAGTTATCATTTTGTAGATATTCTATTTGGAACACATACAATGCATAAATTACCAGAAGATTTATATAATGTAATTTGTAATAAAGAAAAAATACAAGATATATTAGATATTGATGGTGAAATAATAGAAGGACTACCAATTAAAAGAAATGATAAAATAAAAGCATCTGTAACTATAATGAATGGTTGCAATAATTTTTGTACATATTGCATTGTTCCATATGTACGTGGAAGGGAAAGAAGCAGAGATCCACAAGATATAATAAATGAAGTAGAGGAATTAGCAAAAGAAGGGTATAAGGAAATAACTTTATTGGGACAAAATGTTAATTCATATAAGGGAAATGGTAATTTAGGAATAACAAAATTCTCAGAATTATTGAGAGCTGTAAATAAAATATCAGGAATAGAAAGAATAAGATTTATTTCACCACATCCAAAGGATTTTTCAGATGATGTTATTGAAGCAATTAGAGATTGTGAAAAAGTATGTAAAATAATTCATTTACCACTTCAATCTGGAAGTACAGAGGTCTTGAAAAAAATGAATAGAAAATATACTAAAGAGCAATATCTAAACTTAGTGGAAAAAATGAAATCAAAAATTCCAAACTTAGAGCTATCAACAGACATAATTGTTGGTTTTCCAGGGGAAACAGAAGAGGATTTCGAAGATACTTTAGATGTTGTTGAAAAAGTAAATTTTGAACAAGTATATATGTTCATATATTCAAGAAGAGTAGGAACTCCAGGAGACAAAATGCCAAATCAAATTCCAGATGAAATAAAGCATAAAAGATTTGACAGATTAAAACAATTAGTAGAAATCCAAATAGATCAAAACAACAAAAAATATATAGGAACAAAACAAAAAGTGTTAGTAGAAGGAAAAAGTAAAACAAACGACAAAATACTAACAGGAAGAACAGAAACAAATAAAGTAGTAAATTTCGAAGGATCAGATGAATTAATTGGAAATATAGTAGAATTAAAAATAATATCAGAACATATGTGGTATTTAAAAGGGGAAGTTTTATAAAGTTTATATAAATATACTTTTTTATAAAAATAAACTAAATCGATAAGGAAGGGAAATAAAATGGCAGAATTTTCACCAATGATGCAACATTATTTGGAAACAAAAAAACAATATAAAGATTGCGTATTATTTTACAGACTAGGGGATTTTTACGAGATGTTTTTCGAAGATGCAGAAATTGTATCAAGAGAGCTAGAACTTACTTTAACTGGGAAAGATTGTGGCCAAGAAAAACGTGCGCCAATGAGTGGAATTCCATATCATGCAGCTGATTCATATATTGCAAAATTAATTGAAAAAGGTTATAAGGTTGCTATATGTGAACAAGTAGAAGACCCAAAACAAGCAAAAGGAATTGTTAAAAGAGAAGTAATAAGAGTTGTAACACCAGGAACAGTTATAGAATCGAATTTATTAGAGGAAAAGAAAAATAATTATATAATGGCAATATATAAAAGCGGACTATATTTTGGAATTAGTGTTTGTGATATTTCAACAGGAGAATTTTTAGCTACTCAAATAGTTGAACATAATAATTTTGCGAGATTATTAGACGAGATTTCAAGATATTCACCAGCAGAGATTATTGTAAGTGATATGATGTTCAATAGTAAAACTGAAATTGAAAAAATTAAAGAGCGTTTTGAAACATATATCTCAAAAGAATCAGAAGAATCATTTGATGGTGAATATGAATTATTATCTGGAATGTATAACATAATTGATGATAAAAATGAAAAGATAAAAAATCTTTCTGATAAAAAATTAGCAATTTATGCAATAAACGCGTTATTAAAATACCTTGAAGATACACAAAAAACAAGCTTAGATCACATAAATACAATAAAAATATATAATACTACACGATATATGGCCCTTGATATTAATGCAAGAAGAAATCTTGAAATTACAGAAAAAATGAGAGATAAAAGCAAAAAAGGAACATTATTATGGGTATTAGATAAAACATCTACATCAATGGGTGGTCGTTTATTAAGAAGATGGTTAAATGATCCGTTAATTGATAGAAAAGAAATTAATGATAGATTAGATGCTGTTGAAGAGCTAAAAGATTCTATAATATTACGTGGTGATGTTGTTGAGGCATTAAAAAAGGTTTATGATATAGAAAGATTAGCTGGAAAAATTTCATATGGAAATGCTAATGGAAGAGATATGATTTCACTAAAAAATTCTGTTAAACAATTACCAGAAATTAAAAAAGTTTTATCCACAACAGGTGCAGGATTATTAAAAGAAATCTATGAAAATATAGATACATTAAATGATATATATGAAATAATTGAAAAATCAATAGTTGATGAACCTCCAATAGGTGTAAAAGATGGCGGAATAATAAAAATAGGTTATGATCCAGAAATTGATAAATTGAAACTAGCAACAACAGAAGGGAAAAAATGGATTTTGGAGCTTGAAGCAAAAGAGCGTGAACAAACTGGTATAAAAGGATTAAAAGTTGGATTTAATAAAGTATTTGGATATTTTATCGAAGTTACAAAATCAAACTTATCTATGGTTCCAGATAGATATGTTCGTAAACAAACATTAACAAATTGTGAAAGATATATAACAGAAGAGCTAAAAAATCTAGAAAATCAAATATTAGGTGCTGAAGAGCGTGTTGTTACATTAGAGTATAATGCATTTTGTGAAATTAGATCATCAATAGAAAAGCAAATACAAAGAATTCAAAAAACAGCAACATTAGTATCAACATTAGATGTATTAGTATCATTTGCAACAGTTGCAGAAGATATGAACTATGTAAAACCAGAAGTTGATAATGGCGGAGTAATTGATATAAAAGAGGGAAGACATCCTGTAATTGAAAAAATGATTTCTAATAGCAATTTTGTTCCAAATGATACATATTTAGATGAAGAGGGGAATAGATTAGCAATTATAACGGGACCCAATATGGCCGGAAAATCAACATATATGAGACAAGTTGCATTAATAACATTAATGGCACAAGTAGGAAGTTTCGTACCAGCTTCATATGCTAAAATAGGTGTAGTAGACAAAATATTCACACGTGTAGGTGCATCTGATGATTTAAGTATGGGACAAAGTACATTTATGGTTGAAATGATGGAAGTAGCAACAATACTAAAAGAAGCAACTAAAAATAGTTTAGTAATATTGGATGAAATAGGAAGAGGAACATCAACATATGATGGACTATCAATAGCATGGGCAGTTGCAGAATTTATTGCAGACAAAGAAAAATGCGGAGCAAAAACATTATTTGCAACACATTATCATGAATTAACAGAGCTAGAAAATAAAGTAGAAGGTGTAAAAAATTACTCAATAGCAGTAAAAGAAAAAGGTGAGGATATAATTTTCTTAAGAAAAATTGTAGACGGAGGAACAGATGAAAGTTATGGTGTGCATGTAGCACGATTAGCTGGTGTTCCACAAGTTGTAACAAAAAAAGCAAATGAAATATTACAATCATTAGAAAGAAGAAATGTATTAAATAATAAAATAATAGAACAAACACCAAAAAAAGAATCTGCAGATCAAATAGATATGTACAACTATAAAATAGCAGAAGTAGCACACGAAATAGATAGAATAGACTTTAATCAATTAACACCAATAGATGCTTTAAATACATTAGTAAAAATAAAAGAAAAATTATCTTAAAAAGAAAAGAAGAAAAATTAAATTTTAATTTTTCTTCTTTTCTTTTTAATGTTAATAAATCATTGGGGTAATGTGTATGTCAATGATGGACTGTTAAAAGTGTCAATTAGAACCGTCCCCATTGACATACTTTTTTCACAAAATTTGAATAAATTTTTTTTATTATCATATACTGATATCAAATTAATTTTTGCATGGAGGTAGGTATATGGAAATAAAGAGAATTTATGAAATTTTAAATAACAAAGAAAAAGTTGAGATCGAATATAATTCGAGACCTGTATGGATTCAAAATTTAGAAGATTCAGATACAGCAAGAGTAGGGTTTATTGATAATTTTGATGAAATGGAAGTTAATATAAGAGATTTAATAGAAAAATAAAAAATCAACTCTTTTTAGAGTTGATTTTTTATTTTAGAACATTGATGATGGAGATGATAGACACCATTTTCCACCAATTTTATAAACATTTATTGTTGTAGAATTAGAGTCTTTATCGTCTTTACCTTTTATAGTAGCTTTTACAGTTAATTTATAACCAGCTGTAACTTTTGTTTCGCCCTTTTTAGCATCATCATATTTTTTTTCTAATGCATCTTGAATTTCTTCTAAGTCATCTTTATCAATTTTTTCTTTGTCTAATATTTTGTATGTAATTTTTATTTTATCACCATATTCTTTTTCTAAAGACTCTTTTAAGTCATCCATAGCCTCATCATCAAATTTATCTTCTAAATCATCTTGCATAACTTTAGGGAAAGCTTTTAAGAAAGTCTTTGAACTTGCTTTTTCCATACCTGTAAACATATAATCAATTGGCTTTTTATAACCACCGCTACATGCTAGAGCGATTATAATAATTACTAATATTACTGCAGCAGCGATTCCACCAATAATAGCAAAAAGTTTTGTATTATTTTTCTTTTCTTTTACTTCATTTGTTGCTGTATTTGAAGTTGTTGTGTTTGCTGTTGTATTAGTATTGTTAACTTCTACATCCTTTTTTGTAGTTTTTTCTACAGCAGCTCCGCAATTAGGACAAGTTGTGTCTGTCTCTTTTAGCTCTGAGCCACAATTTTCACAAAATTTACTCATAATAAAATCCTCCTTCATTTCTAATGAATATATAATATACAAATAAATATTATTTGTCAATTACTTGACTAAAAAAAAATATAGTTATAAAATATGGTTACTAATTTTACACCGAAATCATCAAGAAAAGTGAGCATTATAAAGTATAAAAAAATGTCGAAATTTGTATTTAAAATTTATGTTTTATAGTGTTCAAAACAATATATTTGTTTTAGGAGGAACATATGATAGAAATTACTTATAAGGATAAAAAAATAAATACAGAAGAAAAAACTGTATATGAATTATTTAAAAATGAAATAAAAGAAAATAATATAATAGCTTGTAGATTTAATAATGAGGTTAAATCATTAAATTTTGAATTAAAAGAAGACGGAATAATTGAATTAATAGATATTTCAAATAAAGATGGAATGAGAATATATAGAAGAGGTTTAATTTATATTTTATCAAAAGCATTTGAAGAATTATATCCAAATGCAAAAACAGCTATTAATTATCAATTATCAAATTCAATGCTTTGTGAGGTAATTGATGCTGAAGTTTCTGATGAAATGATTACAAAAATAAATGATAAATTTAAAGAAATTGTAGAAAAAGATATTCCAATTATAAAAAAAGTAATGACAAAAAAAGAAGCAAAAGAATTTTATTATAAAGAAAAAAATGAAAAAGGTAGATTACAAATAGAAGATGGATATAAAGATACTGTAAGCTTATACTATTGTGAAGATTATTATAATTACTTCTATGGAATTTTACCAATATCAACTGGATTTGCAAAATTATATGAAATAGTAAAATATCATAATGGAATATTAATAAGATATCCAAATTCAAAAGATATAAATAAATTGCCAGTATTTGAAGAAAATAAAAAATTACTTGAAACTTTAGATGAGTATGAAAGATTACACGAAACACTTCATGTACAAACATTATACAAACTAAATAGAATTATAAAAAGAAAAAAGATAAAAGAATATATATTATTAGATGAAGCATTACATGAAAAGAAAATGGCCAAAATAGCCGATGACATTGTTAACAGAAAAAAGGTAAAAGTGGTTTTAATAGCTGGCCCATCATCTTCAGGTAAAACAACATTTGCGCATAGATTAGGAATTCAATTACGACTAAATGGATTAAAACCAGTAACAATTTCAGTAGATAATTACTTTGTTGAAAGAGAAAATAATCCAAAAGATGAAAATGGAAATTATGACTTTGAATGCATAGAAGCAATTGATACAAAATTATTTAATGAACATATATTAAAATTATTAAATGGTGAAGAAATAGATGTTCCAACATTCGACTTTGAAAAGGGAACCAAAAGATATAATGGTGAAAAAATGAGATTAAAAGATGATCAAATTTTAGTAATTGAAGGAATTCACTGTTTAAACGATAAACTAACAAGTTTAATACCAAAAGACCAAAAATACAAAATTTATATAAGTTGTTTAACTGTTTTAAATGTAGATTTTAACAACAGAATTTCAACAACAGATTCAAGATTAATAAGAAGAATAGTAAGAGATAATCAATTTAGAGGATATAGTGCATTACATACACTAAGAATGTGGGATTCTGTAAATAGAGGAGAAGAAAAAAATATATTCCCATATCAAGAACAAGCAGATAGTATGTTTAATTCATCTCTAATATATGAAATTGCTGTACTAAAAGACTATGCAATTCCATTGTTAAAAGAAATAAAAAATACTGAGCCTGAATATTCAGAAGCAAAAAAACTATTATCTTTATTAGAATATTTTGAATCAGTTCCATCAGAATATGTACCAACAAATTCATTATTAAGGGAATTTATAGGTGGAAGTATATTTTACGAAAAATAAAAAATACGATAAATTACTGAAACTGTAAAACTGGGGTTTCTAGAAAATAGTATATTATAAAAAAGCAATATAATATACTATTTTTAAAACAACTACATTATAAACAACAAATAAATATTACAAATGTGGAAAGGAATAAATAAAACATGGAAGATAGTTTATTTACAAAAATAGATGAAAGCTTTGTTTGTGAAAATTGTGGAAGAAAAGTAGAAAAACTTGGATATACTTGTAGAAATCATTGTCCATATTGTTTACACTCAAAACATGTAGATGTAAACCCAGGTGACAGAAAAGAAACATGTCATGGAGATCTAGAGCCAATAGGTATAGAACTAAATCCAAAAAAAGGATATGTAATAATATTTAAGTGCAAAAAATGTGGAATGATAAGAAAAAATAAAGCTGCCAAAGATGATAACATGGATTTAATTATAAAATTAAGTGCTAATAATGAAATTATTTAGCAGAAAGGAATTGCTTATGAACTTACCAAATAAATTAACTATTTTTAGAATAATATTAGTACCAATAATGGTAATAATACCATTCTTTAATATAGATGGCGAAATGTTTAATATACCAATAACAGGGTTATTAATAGATTTAATTTTTATAATAGCTTCAATTACTGATAAACTAGATGGATATCTAGCAAGATCAAGAAACGAAGTAACAACATTTGGAAAATTCCTAGATCCAATAGCAGATAAAATTCTAGTATTAGCTGCAATGATAATGTTAGTAGAAGCTACAAAATTACCAGCATGGATTCCAATAATTGTTCTATTTAGAGAATTTATAGTATCAGGATACAGACTAGTAGCCGTAGAAAAATCAGGAAATGTAATTGCAGCATCTATATGGGGAAAATTAAAAACTGTTACACAAATGTTAGGATTAATTATTGCATTAATTGATGTTAACTCATTTGGAAAATTTTTAGATGGAAGTTTATCTGGAATAAATTTAATCATAAACATTGCAAGTACAACAATGCTATTAATATCAGTAATAGCAACAATCTTTTCAGGCTGGGAATACATAAAAAACGGAAAAGATTTATTATCAGACAAATAGAAAAAGAGGGAAAAGGGGACGGTTCTCTTTTCCCATATTTGGGAAAAAGGGACAGATTTTCTTACCCTTTTGTTACCTATTATAATACTAAAATTATTTGAATTGATTATTTTCTTGAGTGAGAATGTGAGAGGAATGAATTTATTATGAATGATATTGAAGCAAAAGAAAGAATTAAAGAGCTTAGAGCTACATTAGAATATCATGCAAAAAAATACTATGATGAAGATAAACCAGAAATAACTGATTATGAATATGATATGATGATGAATGAACTTAAAAGCTTAGAAAAACAATTTCCAGAACTAATTGATAAAGAGTCATTAACTCAAAAAGTTGGTGGACATGTAAAAGAAGGATTTAAACAAGTTGAACATGAAGTTCCTCTTCAAAGCTTGCAAGATGTTTTTTCTTATGATGAATTACGAGATTTTGATGATAGAGTAAAAAAACAATTGCATGATGGTGGGGCAAATTTAAAATATGTTGTAGAAACTAAAATTGATGGTTTATCTATGGCTATTGAATATAAAGATGGAAAATTTGTAAGAGCTGCTACAAGAGGAAATGGTTTAATTGGTGAAGATGTTTCAGCAAATGCTCTAACAATTAAATCTATTCCAAAAGAGCTTAAAGAGCCAATAAATATAATTGTAAGAGGCGAAGTTTTTATAGGTTCAAAAGAATTTGAAAAGCTAAATGAAGAGCGTGAAGTTTTAGGACAATCACTATTTGCAAATGCAAGAAATGCTGCAGCAGGTTCACTTAGACAATTAGATTCAAAAATAACTAAAACAAGACCTTTAGATATATTTATTTTTAATGTTCAAAAACTAGAAAATAATCCATTTAATTCTCATTATGAACAATTGAATTATTTAGATAAACTTGGATTTAATGTTAATCCAGTCAGAATTTTATGTAATAATATAGATGAAGCAATTGATGCAATTACAAAAATAGGGGAAGACAGAGAAAATCTTTCTTTTGGAATAGATGGAGCTGTTATTAAAGTAGATAATTTAGATTATCGTGAAGAGCTTGGAACAACTTTTAAAACACCTAGATGGGCAATTGCATATAAATATCCACCAGAGCAAAAAGAAACTTTGTTAAAGGATATAATATGTCAAGTTGGAAGAACTGGAGCAATAACACCAATGGCAATATTAGAGCCAGTAAAAGTTGCAGGCTCTACAATATCAAAAACAACATTGCATAATGAAGATTTTATAAAGGAAAAAGATTTAAAAATAGGTGATAGAGTAATAATTCAAAAAGCTGGAGATGTTATTCCAGAAGTTGTAGAGGCTGTAAAATCGAAAAGAACTGGAGAAGAAAAAGAGTTTATAATGCCAAAAGTATGTCCAGTATGTGGTGCTCCAACAATAAGAGAAGATGGTGAAGCTGTTACAAGATGTACTGGAATTGAATGTAGTGCAAAGGCTTTACGAAACATTGTACATTTTGCTTCAAAAGAAGGAATGGAAATTGATGGACTAGGTTATAGCATAATAGAGCAATTGCTAGATAGAAAACTAATAAATAATATTGCAGATATTTATAGTTTGAAATTAGAAGATGTTGCATCATTAAAAAAGAATGGAAAAAAATTCGCACAAAATTTAATTGATGCTATTGAAAAAAGTAAAAGCAATGATTTATTTAAATTAATAACAGGACTAGGAATTCGTCATATTGGAGTAAAATCAGCAAAGAATCTAGCTAGAAAATTTAGAACAATGAACAACCTAATGAATGCATCTATAGAAGAGCTAAGTGTACAAAATGATGTAGGAGAAATTACAGCAAAAAGTATATATGAATTTTTTAGAGAAGAGCAATCAATCGATTTAATAAATAAATTAAAACTAGCGGGAGTAAATATGGAATCTTTGGAAGAGGAAAACACTGATAATAGATTTGAAGGAAAAACTTTTGTATTAACAGGTGCTCTTTCAAAATATTCAAGAGATGAAGCTAGTGATATAATTGAAAAATTGGGAGGAAAAACATCTGGTTCAGTTTCTAAAAAAACATCATATGTATTAGCTGGAGAAGATGCAGGAAGCAAATTAACAAAAGCACAAAATTTAGGAGTAACTGTAATTACAGAAGAAGAATTTGAAGAAATGATAAAATAAAAATAGTACAGGAGCTAATATGAATAAAAAATATACATTTGAAGATTTTGAAAATGATTTAGATAATGGATATCAAATATTTTTTACATATGTAAGAAATAGATATGTTGTATTTAAAACAGCAGAAAACTGCTATACACAAAAATTATTATCAGACCATCCGAAAAATCCACAACCAAGAATGCAAATAGTAACTCACAAAAGAATTTTTGAAATGTTTCCATTTATGGAAGATTTTGAATATAAAGTAGGGGAATAATAGTTACAATTCACTGCTAGATATCAATTATATCCACATATTAAATAAAAAGGGGCGATATTTTATGGAATATGATATTGAAGAAGTAAAATCAAATTCAGAAGATAAACAAAAATTTATGGAATATGTAAAGTCAGATGGTTTATTGCTAGAATGGGCCTCACCAGAATTACAAGATGATAAAGAGCTTGTACTAGAAGCGGTAAGATGTGATGGGGGAGCTTTGGAATTTGCAAGTGACAGATTAAAAAATGACAAAGAGGTTTTACTAGATGCAGTTGAAATAAAAGGTTGGGTATTATGCTATGCAAGTGATGAGCTTAGGGCTGATAAGGATGTAGTGCTTAAAGCAGCTAGTAGAGATGGACAAGTATTATATTATGCTAGTCAAAAACTAAGAGATGATAAAGATGTAGTTATTGCAGCAGTAACCAATAAGGCAATAATATTAAAATATGCTAGTCAAAGACTAAGAGCAGATAAAGACATAGCATTAGCAGCAGTAAAACAAAACAAAAAATCTTTTAGCTACATAGCTGATGAATTAAAAAATGATGAAGATATACAAAATATAATAAATCCACCACAAGAGGGATAATAGTATAAGTATATTGCAATAAAAATTGTTAAAAGTAGTGTAATTAAATTTAAAAAAATATATAGTTAGGAGGTATTTCTTTTATGGAGCATATTTCAAAAGAATTAAATACAAATAATATAGTTTTAAAAAAAGGGAATATAGATGAATTTTCTTTAGTATATGAATATGACTATAAACATTTAAATCGGAGTTTGGTTTGATAAAGTTGAATTTGTAAGAAATTCTAAAGAAGAAATTAAAAAAATGTATAATGATATATTTAAAGATAACAATGCTTTTCATTGGTTAATTTATAAGGAAAATAATCCGGTAGGTATTATTTGTGCAGATAGGGAGCAAGATGAAATAAATGCAATTGAATTGTCATATAGTATACATCCAAATTATTGGAGAATGGGAATTGCCAGTACAGCAGTTGAACTGGTAATGAAATATTTATTTACAGAATGTGGATATAGAAATATTATAGTGTCATACTGCACTGGAAATGAAAAATCAAGAAAATTAATAGAAAAATTAGGATTTAGTTCATATAAAGTAATTAGAAACGCATATGAGAGATATAATAAAAAAGTGGATGCGTATGTTTTTATTTTATCGAGAGAGGATTGGAAAAATAGAAGAAATGCGTTGGAAAATAATGTATAAAACAAGATAAAGGCTCTTTAGTAGAGCCTCTATTTAATTTAAATTTCAATACTAGGATTATATCTTTCAAGCCACATATTAACTTGGCACAAATAAGCCATAAGCTGTGGACCTGTCATAAGTTGCCCAAACCAAGGACGAGTAAATGCTTTACCATCAGTTTCTAAAATTTCTAAGATATAATTTCTATTAAGCAAATTATTAATTGGAGCATTCGAATCATTCATAATTTTAGTAAGCATATCTTTAACAGTAGCTAAATAAGTTGGATTCCAAGTTTTAGGATATGGGCTCTTTTTTCTATCAACAATTTCTTCAGGTAAAAGGTCTTTCATAATATATCTAAGTAATCCTTTTTCACGACCGTGTAAAGCTTTCATCTCCCAAGGAATATTCCATACATATTCAGCTAAACGGTAATCACAGAAAGGAACTCTAAGTTCAAATCCATTATACATTGCCATTCTATCTGATCTATCTAATAAGGTCTGCATAAACCAATTTAATGTAAGATGTGAAATTCTTCGCTTTTCAGCAGTTTCCATAGAATCTTCATCAAGAATATCAACTTCATTTAAACTTTCTTGATATCTATAGTCAATATAATTTTTTAAATTTACTTTAGAGGCAATTTGTGGATTTAACAAATTTTGTCTTTCTTTAATAGCAATTGACCAAGGAAAAGTATTACTGTTTAAAGCATCAGCTCTAAAGAACCACGGATAACCACCAAAAATTTCATCAGCACATTCACCAGTTAAAGATACTGTTGCCTCTTGTTTTACATTTTTACAAAATAAAAGTAAAGAAGAGTCAACATCAGCCATACCAGGAAAATCGCGGGCAATCATAGCATCTTCAAGAGCAGATGCGAGTTCTGGTGTATCTAAAACAACAGTATGATGATTTGTATTTAGTCTTTCAGTCATTAAATTAATGTAGTAATTATCTGAATTGGGCTGAAAATCAGTTTTCACAAAGTTTTTATCATTATCTACATAATCAACTGAATACGTATTTAAAGGTGGAAGATTATGCTTTTTACAATATTTTGATGCATATAATGTAATTATACTTGAATCAAGACCACCGGATAAAAATGTACATAAAGGAACATCAGAAACAAGTTGCCTACTTATACTGTCTTCAAGTAAAAAACGCACATTATCACAAGTTTTTCCAAGGCTATCAGTATGAACTTTACTTTCAAGCTTCCAATATCTTTCGATATGTAAACCACTTTCATTGAATATTCCAAAATGAGCAGGTTTAATTTCATAAATGTTTTTAAATATACCAAGACCAGCAGTTCGTGCCGGACCAATTCCAAAAAGTTCAGCAATACTTTGTTCATCTAATTTAGCTTCAATACCCGGGTATTTAAATAAAGCCTTTATTTCTGAGGCAAATACAAGTGTATTATTATATATAGTATAAAATAAAGGTTTAACTCCAAAATGGTCTCTAGCTAAAAAGAGCTCATTTTTTTTACTATTCCAAATTGCAAAAGAAAAAATACCATTCAGTTTTTTTACAACATCATATTTCCAAAAAATAAAACTTTTCAAAAGTACTTCAGTATCTGAATATGAATCAAAAGTAAAACCATTTTCTTCAAGTTCAGATCTAAGATCTTTTGTATTGTATAATTGACCATTATAAACAATAGTGTAAAGATTACCATCTTTCATTGCACTCATAGGCTGTTTACCACCATCAGGGTCAACAACAATTAATCTTTTATGACCAAGACAAATGTGCTCCTCGTAATAATATCCATCTTCATCAGGACCTCTTTTAGAAATTGATTCATTCATATTATAAATATTAGTTTTAGAAGAAATATTTTCTTTTAAATTAGCAAAACCAACAAAACCACACATAAAATTAACCTCCGTTATTGTATTTTATATGAATAGTATATTCAAAAACTTTTAAAAGTTTACGAATATAAAAAAATGGGGTCAAATAACTGTTGACAAAACTGGAAAAAACTAGTATACTTTTAAAGTGATATTTAAACTGTCAAATTATTAGTATACATATACATAGATACTAATTGGCAAAGGAGGGATAATAATGGCACAACCAAAAAGAAGATGGTCAAAAGCAAGAACTCATTTAAAAAGATCAACATGGACTTTAAAAGCAAGAAATTTAGTAGAATGTCCACATTGTCATGAAATGATGCAACAACACAGAATATGCCCAGCTTGCGGATATTATGATGGAGAAAAAGTTGTAAGCGTAAAAAGCGATAATGAAGAATAAAAAAAATCAGCATGAACAATGCTGTTTTTTTTTGTGCTTCTGAAAGAGCAAACTGTTTTTCTTTTAAATTCTGTCCCCTTGACTAATCATATAAACTGTTATAAAATATTTAAAACAAAATGAAAGGAAAATAAATATGTCAAAACCAGTAGTAGCAATAGTTGGAAGACCTAATGTAGGTAAATCCACTTTTTTTAATTATATAGTTGGCAAAAGAATATCAATAGTAGAAGATACTCCAGGCGTAACAAGAGATAGAATATACGCAGATGCTAATTGGCGTGGTATGGATTTTACTGTTATTGATACAGGAGGAATAGAGCCAGAATCAGAAGATTTAATAGTATCTCAAATGCGTAATCAGGCTGATATTGCAATAAGCATGGCAGATGTTATTGTGTTTGTTACAGATATTAAAAGAGGAATTACAAATGCAGATAACGAAATTGCATTAATGTTAAGAAAGTCTAAAAAGCCAATTGTTTTAGTTTGCAATAAAGCAGATAACTTTGGAAAAACATCAGACGATATATATGAATTTTATAATTTAGGTTTAGGTGATCCTCATCCAGTATCATCAATCAATGCTTTAGGAATTGGTGATGTTTTAGATGCAATTTATGAAAAACTACCAAAAAATGATAATGAGGAAGATGATAGTACAGTTATAAAAGTTGCTTTAATAGGAAAACCAAATGTTGGAAAATCATCTTTAGTAAATAAAATATTAGGCGAAAACAGAGTTATAGTAAGCAATATAGCAGGAACAACTCGTGATGCTATAGATTCTGAGTTCGAAAACTCTTATGGAAAATATGTATTCATAGATACAGCTGGAATTAGAAGAAAAAGCAAAGTAACAGAAAATTTAGAGCGATACAGTGTTATGAGAACAAGTCTTGCAATTGAAAGATCAGATGTTTGTATTTTTATGATTGATGCAAATGAAGGTGTAACAGAGCAAGATGCTAAAATTGCTGGAGAAGCACATGAGGCAGGAAAAGGTATTATAATTGCTGTAAATAAATGGGATGAATATGAAAAAGATAACAATACAGTAGAAAAATATAAAAAGGAGATATACAATAAATTGTCATATTTATCATATGCACCAATAATTTTTATATCTGCAAAAACAGGACAAAGAGTAGAAAAATTATATGAACTTATAAATACTGTAGCAAGCCAAAATGCAATGAGAGTTTCAACATCTGTTTTAAATCAAGTATTAAATGAAGCAATTGCAATTGTTCAACCACCAACAGATAAAGGAAAGAGACTAAAAATATTTTATATGACACAAGCGTCAACAAAACCGCCAACATTTGTCGTGTTTGTAAATGATAAACAATTATTCCATTTTTCATATGAAAGATATTTGGTAAATCAATTAAGAAAAGAATTTGTTTTAACTGGTACACCAATTAGAATAATTGTAAGAGAAAAAAGAGATAAAGATTAAACAAAAGAAGGAGTGATTTTTTATGGCAGTATATATTTTAGTAGCAATAATTGCATATGCAATAGGAAGTGTTAATTTTTCAATAATTTTTAGTAAGAAATTTGCAGGTTTTGATGTAAGGGAAAAAGGAAGCGGAAATGCTGGTACAACGAATATGCTTCGTAGTGTTGGAAAAGGATTAGCTGCTCTTACTTTAATATGCGATATTTTAAAAGGTGTGGTAGCAGTTTTAGTTGCTTTTTGGATAGGAAAGATAGCAACAAATGTTAAACCAGAAATATTAGTTCAACTAGCTGGATTTTTTGCTGTAGTAGGACATACATTTCCAGTATATTTTGGATTTAAAGGCGGAAAAGGTGTTGCAACATCACTTGGAATTTTATTATTAATAAATTGGCAAATTGGTTTAATATGCTTAGTATTTGCACTTTTAGTAATGGCATTAACAAGAATGGTTTCATTAGGTTCAATAATGGCAGCAGTTTTATTTCCAGTATTAACTATATTTATAACTACAGGAGATAATAGTCATTATTTAGTAAATGAAGGTAATTATATAATATTTGGAATTGCAATGGCAGTTTTTGTGATATTTAATCATAGATCAAACTTAAAAAGAATATATAAAGGTGAAGAAAATAAATTAAGTTTTAAAAAGTAAATATAACTTAATATAACAAATGAAAGGAAGAATTAACATGAAGAATATAGCAATAATAGGAAGCGGAAGTTGGGGAGTAGCATTAGCTATGTACCTTGAAAGTATTGGAAATAAAGTAAAAATTTGGTCATTTGATAAATCAGAAGCAGATTTAATAAATAATGATAGAAAATGTAAATTTTTACCAAATATAACAATTCCGGATGGAGTATCTTGTTCATTAAGTTATGAAGAAGTTATAAAAAATTCAGATTTAATATTACATGTAACTCCATCAAAATTTACAAGAGATATTGTAAAACAATATAAGCAATTTGTAGATGTAGAAAAACAACCAATAATAGTATGTTCAAAAGGATTAGAGCAATCAACACTATCAATATTGACAGATGTAATAAAGGAAGAAATACCAGGAGTAAAAGTTGGAGCTTTATCAGGACCAAGTCATGCAGAAGAAGTTTCAATAGGAATTCCAACAGTATTAGTAAGCGCATCTGAGGATGAAGAAGTTAGAAATTATGTTCAAGATATATTTATGAGCAAAAATATGAGAGTATATACTTCAGATGATGTTATAGGTGTCGAATACGGTTCAGCACTAAAAAATATAATAGCATTTTGCGCAGGAATTTCAGTAGAGCTAAATTTTGGCGATAACACATTTGCAGCACTATTAACAAGAGGTCTAGCTGAAATTGCAAGACTTGGAGTAAAAGCAGGAGCAAAAAAAGAGACATTCTATGGATTAACTGGCTTAGGTGATCTAATAGTAACATGTAGCAGTGAACATAGCAGAAACAGAAAAGCAGGAAGATTAATAGGAAGAGGATTATCACTAGATGAAGTAAAAAAAGAAGTAGGAATGGTAATAGAAAGTGTAGACAATATACAAACAGCCTATGAACTAAAGAAAAAATACAATGTAGAAATGCCAATAGTAGAAGAAGTATATAATGTATTATACAATGGTGAAAATCCAAAAGAAGCTGTATATAAATTAATGCAGAGAGAAAAAAAAGCAGAAAATTAAATAAGTTAAAAATTATTCTAATAAATTAACAGTACTTGTTGATTTATTGGAATAATTTTTTTGTAAAAATATTGAATATTTGGATAAATATGCTCCAAGATAAGTTGACATAAGGGAGACACGGTAGTATAATTTTTCTAAGGAGGGATTGTTATGAAAAGGAAAATTTTCAAAATTATAGGAATATCTTTTTTTATCTTTTTAATATATATGATAAATGCGAAAGCTACTAATGCATATAGTTTTGAAAGAGAATTAAAAGATAGTACTGGCTGGTCAACGATTGATCTTAATATAAAAAAAGATGCAAATGAAAATTCAAATACAATAGGAACTTTACCAAAAGGAAAGGCTTTTTCTATATTAAGCGAATCAGGAAATTATTGGCAAATTAATTACAATAATATAAGTGGATATGTAAAACACGATTATTGCATGATTAATTTACCAGATGTAGAGCCAAGTATTGTATATAATATTACAAATGCAGAGTCAAGTATATATAAATCTTCTGGAATTGAAATTTCAAATGTGACAGGTAAAAAATTATATACAACAGGAAAGGTAATGAATTCAAAAATTCGGTAGAGAAGAATATTTATGTCCTATATTATATTCAACTGCTAAAAAAATTGCAGATGCGCAAAATGCAGCTTTAAAAGATGGCTACTGCCTTAAAATTTATGATTCATATAGACCACGTAGTATCAGTGTAAAAATTGCACAACAATTAAATGTATTATATAATCAAAATAACATTGTTAGACAAAATATAAATTGGAGTAAAGGAAAAAGTGGTACACCTTATTATTGGGGACAAAGTTGGTTTTTAGCACAAAGTTTATCATCGCACAATACAGGTGCAGCAATAGATGTTACTTTATGCAATAATACAACAAAAAAAGAATGTAATATGCCAACTAATATGCATGAATTGAGTACAAAAGCTATAAAATATTATAGATCAAATTGTGCAAAAGTTCCAGATAATTATTCAAAAGAAATGACTGAAGATGCAAAAAGATTAGATCGATATATGACTAATGCTGGAATGACAACACTTGCTTCAGAATGGTGGCATTTCCAAGAGCAAGACGGTTATATAAGAATTGCAAATGCTACAAATTGGAAAGGATGTAATTTCCAAGTTGAAGGAATATCAAATAATGATGATATGGAAAGCAAACTTGATTTTAATAATGATGGAATAGTAGATAGTTTAGATGCACAGATAGTATTACAAGTATATGCAAAAACTGCAAGTGGAAATGGAAAGGCTGATTTAAAATATGATGTTAATAGTGATGGTATAGTAGATGTAAGAGATGCAATATTTATATTATCATATTATGCAAGAAAAGCTGCAAATAAATAATAATAAAAAATGTACTTAACTATAAATGTTAAGTACATTTTTTTAATAATAAATATTATAATCAATATCAGGGAATATACAATCATATTCCTCTAAATATTCAACAAAATTTTCATCAATTTTATCATCTTTAATTTGATTATATAATTTTGTAAATCTACCAATATGATCTTTAATTCTTTTTTTGGCATAATCAACCATAGTTCCATTTGTTATAATAAATAACCAATCACTACTTTGTGCCAATAATAATTCACGTGCACATTGATTAAGAGCTCTTTTTTGCAATTCATCATTTGTATGAGGAAATAAGTGAGCAAGTTCAACCATTCGGTCACCAGCTTTATGCAAATGCCTATGTACATAATCATTAGTAGGGTTAAGCCATACTTCACTGTAACCATTAGCACCCCAACTTGATCTACAAGGTGTTGCAACTTGCATTTTTGGATATTTATCAATATATTCGCTAGGTGTTATTAATTTAAAATTACAATTATCATAATAAATCTTTTTAAATAAAATATATAACCAATATGGACCTTCATACCACCAATGACCATAAAGTTCAGCATCATAAGGACATAAAACTATAGGTGGATTTTCTGTATATTTGCTTAATTCACCAATTTGTTTTACACGACTATCTAAAAAGTGACCTGCTTGTTTTTCTGCAGAATCATGAGCCCATTGAACATTATAATAATCTTTATTCTCTGTTTTTCCAGTAATACGATGGTATTTTATTCCAGTATTTACACGAACACCATTTGATGCAATATATGGTTTTATATATTCATAATCAGCATCATAACCAATATCTCTATAAAATTCTCTATAGTTAAAATCTCCGGGATATCCATTAATAGAGCTCCATACTTGTCTAGAAGATTCTATATCACGTCCAAAAGCAACAACACCTTCTGGTGAAACTATTGGAGCAAATGTTCCATATAGTGGAGCAGGATTAGAATATAAAATTCCATGAGATTCTGTTATTATATATTCAATTCCAAATTCTTTTAAATATTTATCAGCTTCAGGAACATATCCACATTCTGGAAGCCAAATACCTCTTGGTTTTCTTCCAAGATATTTTTCGTATGTTTGAACTCCAACTGCAATTTGTGCTTTTACTGTTTGTTCTGTTGTGTATAATATAGGGAAATACCCATGTGTAGCACCACAAGTTATAATTTCCAATACACCAATATCTTGAAAGTGTTTAAACCCTTGAATTAAATTACAGTTATATTTTTCTTTGAAAAAGTATAAATCATGTGAATATCTATCATAATAATAATGAGCCAATGAATTAACTCTTTCATCATAAGTTGTTCTCTTTATTTCTTTAGATGCAAGTTCTATATGACTTTTTAAGTATTTTATATAGCGTTCTTGAAGCAATTTGTTATCTAACATATTTAAAAGTGGAGGAGTAAGTGACATTGTAATTCTAAAATCAACATGCTCTTCAACTAGTTTTTCAAAATTCATAAGTAAGGGAATATATGTTTCAGATATTGCTTCAAATAGCCATTGCTCTTCCAAATAATCTTCACTTTCTGGATGATGAACAAATGGCAGATGTGCATGTAATACAAAACTTACATATCCTTGTATATTTTTTTCCATTATAAATTCTCCATTAATTAAATTTTAAATCCAGAAGATGGGTTTTGTTCAAATTCATCTTCACCATAAAATTCAAAAATATTGTAAATATTTTGTATAGTATTTAAATTTGAAACTTTTCTTTCTTCTAATTCATTAGTTTTTATATTTTTAAAGTAAACAGGTTTATTTAAAGTATCTTTTAAAACATGATCATTAGGTGATTCTATTGTATTTGATGATGCTATATGTAAAACATGATCATCTGTATCAATATTTATATCATTGCAATTAGGAATTTTCTTTCTTCCAAGCTCTATATTAAATACACAATCACTAGTTGGAGTATGTAGATACCAACTATTTGTAAAGTCATCAATTTCTATTTCAAAAGAATAGTTTAAAGTTTGATTGTGTACTAATAAAATTGGTTTTGTTTCATAAAAAAATCTATTACCATATTTTTGTTCCATTGCATGTCTATCAGCATCAGATATATCCCAATATATAAATATTGAATGAGGTGTTTGAGCTAAGATTTTTATTACAGTTTGATTATATCTATAAGGTAAATCATAATACTCAACAATTTGAGAATATTTATTATTTTTTACAATAGAGTCAAGCTCTTTCTTCATTTCTTCAGGTGATAAAGTAATACATTTTGCAATTTTTTTCACATTTTTATTTTGTTTTTCTGTACTTGACATAGATTTTCTTTTTTTAGAAGTAAATCTTGAAAATAAAGATGTGCTTTTTTTACTTTTTTTCTCATTAGTTTTTTCTAACATTTTTTCCTCCTTAGATTAAAGTTATGCTAATGATATACTATATCAAAATTATAATAAATTCAATAGAATTTGTAACAAAATTAAAAAAAAAGTAAAAATTTATTTACAATTAAATCAAAGTTGTATAAAATGTAAAAGAAAGAAAAAAATAATCAAAGTTTGAATGATTATTTTATACAGAAGATTAGAAAGGAGCCTGAAGTGATATGAAAATTTTAATGTTAACATGGGAATATCCGCCAAGAATTGTAGGAGGAATAGCTCGTGTAGTGCATGATTTATCACATCGATTAATAAAAGATGGGCATGAAGTTACAGTTGTAACATATAAAGATGCAAATATACCAAATTTGACAGATTTTGAAAATGATAAAGGAGTGAAAGTATATAGAGTAGATAACTATATGATTACGCCAAATAATTTTACAGATTGGATTATGCAATTGAATTTTAATTTAATTTCAAAAGCAACGGAAATAATAAATAAAGAAGGCAAATTTGATGTAATACATGCACATGATTGGCTTGTAACATATGCAGCAAAAACATTAAAACAATCTTTTAATATACCGTTAGTAGCAACAATTCATGCAACAGAAGCAGGTAGAAATAGTGGAATTCATGATGATGTTCAAAGATATATAAATGATACAGAATGGCTATTGACATATGAATCTACAGATGTAATTGTTAATAGCAATTATATGAAATGTGAATTACAAAGGCTATTCGGATTACCTTTTGATAAAATAAATGTAATACCAAATGGAATTAACTTGAATAATTTTACCGGAATAGATAGAGATTATGATTTTAGAAGACAGTATGCTATGGATAATGAAAAGATTATCCTATATCTTGGAAGATTAGTATATGAAAAAGGAGTACAGAATCTAATTGCTGCAATGCCTAAAATATTAAACAGTTATCATGATGCTAAACTTGTTATAGCTGGAAAAGGTGGAATGATGGACGAATTAAGAGCAGAAGCACACAATCTAGGTATAGATAATAAAGTATATTTTACAGGATACCTTGATTCCAAAGCAGTACAAAAAATGTATAAGTGTGCAGATGTTGCTGTATTCCCAAGCACATATGAACCTTTTGGAATTGTAGCACTTGAGTCTATGCTTTCAGGAACACCAACTGTTGTATCTGATGTGGGAGGATTAAATGAAATAATTGATCACGGTGTTGATGGAATGAAAAGCTATGCTGGTAATCCAAACTCAATTGCGGATTCAGTATTAGCATTACTATTTGATCCACAATTATGTGCAAATATTTCAAAAAATGCTAAAGCAAAAGTAAAAGCGCAATTTAATTGGAATAAAATAGCACAAGATACACATTATGTTTATGAAAGAGCAATATGTCAAACAGAAGCAGAAAAACAACTAAAACAAATGGAACAAGAAAGACAAAATAAAGCAGTAAAAGCTCAAAACTCAGAAAAAGAAATAACAAAATTACTAAGTTTCAAAAAGAAACATGCATATGCATAATAAAATAAATTCTGTTAAATAAATCACTATCGAATACAAGAGAGGACTGAATTATTTATGAATAATATTTACAATACAGCAAATAAATTGGCAAAAGAAATACAAGAATCTTCTGAATATAAAAATTATAAAAAAGCAAGAGAAGTAGTTTTGTCAAATCCAGATTTAAAAAAGAAAATAGAAGACTTTGAACAAATAAGATATGATGTTCAAGTTTTATCAATGGAAAAGGGAAAAGAAGATCCAGAAAAAATGCAAAAACTTCAAGAAATGTATGCAATATTAGTTGAAAATAAGGACATAAAAGATTACTTTGATTTAGAAGTAAAATTTAATGTAATGGTAGCAGATATAAATAAAATCATAGCAGAATCAATGTCAGATATATTTAAACATTAATTTGAGGACGGAATAAAAATCAAAGTTGTTATAATACAAAAAATTAAAAAGCGTTAATATTACGCTTTTTAATTTTTTTACTATAACCCCTTTTAAAATTAGCGAAAATGATATACAATAAAGAAAATTTGTAGCTTATAAGGAGAAAAGGATGAATAAAAAATGGGAATATTACGATATAAATACTAAAGAAGTAGAAGAGATAAAAAATAAATACAATGTAAGTAGACTTGTTGCAACTGTAATTTCAAATAAAAATTTACAAGATGATATTGATGTATTTTTAAACCCAACAAGAAATGATTTTTATGATCCATTTTTAATGCCAGATATGGAAATTGCTGTAAATAGAATTATAAAAGCAATTGAGAATCAAGAAAAAGTTATAATATATGGAGATTACGATGTAGATGGAATAACAAGTATAACTGTTTTAAAAAAATTTTTACAAGATAGAGGATTAAATGTGGACAGTTATATTCCAAACAGATTAGATGAAGGATATGGGTTAAATAAAAATGCTATTGATAAAATAGTAAGCCAGAATTATACATTAATGATAACTGTAGATTGCGGAATATCTGGAATAGAGGAAGTTGAATATGCAAATAGTTTAGGACTAGAAACTGTAGTAACTGATCATCATGAACCTGCAGAAGTATTACCAAATGCGTTGGCAGTTGTTGATGCAAAAAGAAAAGATAATAAATATCCATTTAATCAATTAGCGGGAGTTGGTGTTGTATTTAAAGTAATACAAGCAATATCAAAAAAATTTAATTTAGAAGAGCGAGAATATTTAAAATTCTTAGATATTGTTTGTGTAGGAACTATATCTGATATAGTTCCATTAGTTGATGAGAATAGAGTTATATCAAAATTAGGATTAAAACTTGTAGCAGTAACAAAAAATGTAGGATTAAAAGCTTTATTACAAGCTACTGGGTGCAAAAATATTGATTCTACAACAATTTCATTTGGTATTGCTCCAAGAGTAAATGCATGCGGAAGATTGGGATATGAGCAAGAAGCTTTAAATTTATTTTTAACAGATAATATTGTTCAAGCACAAGAAATTGCTAAAAGATTAAATAAGTACAATTATGATAGACAGCAAACAGAAGTAAAAATATTTAATGAAGCAATAGAAATGATTGAAAACGGAGAAAAAGATAAAAATTGTATAATTTTAGGAAAAGAAAATTGGCATCATGGAGTAATTGGAATTGTATCATCAAAAGTAACTGAAATGTATTATAAACCAAGTATATTAATCTGTTTTGAAGGTGATGAAGGAAAAGGTTCTGGTAGAAGTATACAAGGATTCGATTTACATGAAGCTTTAACTAATTGTCCAAATCACATAGAAAGATTTGGTGGACATTCTATGGCAATTGGAATAACAATAAAGAAATCTGAATTTGAAGATTTTAAAAAAGATGTAGAAGAATATACAAAAAATTCTAATATAAATGAGCTATTACCAGTTATAAAAATTGATGAAGAAATTGATAGTAATGATATAGACATAAATACAGTAAAAGATCTAAAAGTATTAGAGCCTTTTGGTGAAGCAAATAAAATGCCTATATTTATATACAAAAACTTAAAAATTGAATCAATAAGAGCATTATCAGAAGGAAAACATATAAAACTAACCTTAAGAGATAAAAACGTAGTGATAGATGCAATAGGATTTAATATGGGAAAATTGGTAAATGATTTCTTATTAGGCGATAGAGTCGATGTAGTTGGTTCATTAGAGTTAAATAAATTTAATGGAAGAGAAACAATTCAAATAAACTTGAAGGATATGAGAAAATCTTATTAAAGTAATAAAAAGGGGGATTTATATATGTCTGAAACAAAAAATGCAACTATAGATGATATTATAGATGTTATGAAAAAGCATAACAAAAAATCTGATGTTAAATATATAAGAAAAACTTATGAATTTGCAAAAGAAAAACACGGAAATCAATTAAGAAAATCTGGAGAGCCATATATAATTCATCCAGTACAAGTAGCATATATTTTAGCAACAATAGGTCTAGATGATAGTACAATATGTGCTGCATTATTACACGACATTGCAGAAGACACAGAAGTAACAATAAAAGACCTAGAAAAAGAATTTTCACCAGAAATTGCTGAAATGGTAGATGGTGTAACAAAATTAGGAAATTTAAAATACACAAGTGCTGAAGAACAACAAGTAGAAAATTACAGAAAAATGTTTTTAGCAATGGGTAAAGATATAAGAGTAATTTTAATTAAATTAGCAGATAGATTGCATAACATGAGAACTTTAAAATATTTAAAAAGAGATAGACAAATTGCAATATCAAAAGAAACTGCTGATTTATATGCACCTCTTGCTAATAGATTAGGTATATATTCATTAAAATGGGAATTAGAGGATTTATCTTTCAAATATTTATATCCAGAAGAATATAGAGAAATTGTAGAAGGCATAGACAAAAAAAGAGAAGAGCGATTAAGCTTTATTCAAATGATAATAGAGCAAATAAATACTGAGCTTAAAAAACAAAAAATTGATGCTGAAATTACAGGAAGAGCAAAACATTTGTATAGTATTTATAGAAAAATGCAAAGGGATAATAAAACATTAGACCAAATTTATGATTTATTTGCATTAAGAATTCTAGTAAATTCTGTAAAAGACTGTTATGCTGCTCTTGGTGTAGTTCACGAATTATATAATCCTATGCCAGGAAGATTTAAAGATTATATTTCAGTACCAAAACCAAATATGTATCAATCATTACACACAACATTAATTGGACCAAAAGGAACTCCATTTGAAGTTCAAATTCGTACTTGGGATATGCATAGAATAGCTGAATTTGGTATTGCTGCGCATTGGGCATATAAAGAAGCAAATAAAAATAAAAAATCAAATGTTATAGTTCAAGATGATAAATTGGCATGGTTAAGAGAATCTCTTGAATGGCAAAAAGATATGCAAGATCCACAAGAGTTTTTAAAAACTTTAAAAACGGAACTTTTTGAAGATGAAGTTTATGTATTTACACCTAAGGGACAGATAAAAGTATTGCCACGAGGAGCTACACCAATTGACTTTGCATATAGTGTACACGCAGAAATTGGCCATCATATGACAGGATGTAAAATAAATAGTAAAATGATGCCAATAGTAACAAAATTAAAAAATGGAGATATTGTTGAAATTATAACATCAGATCAAGCCAAAGGACCAAGTAGAGATTGGTTAAAATTTGTTAAAAGCTCTTCTGCAAAAAATAAAATACAACAGTGGTTTAAAAAAGCAGAAAGAGAAGACAATATAGTAAAAGGAAAAGATTTAATCGAAAAAGAAATAAAAAGAATAGGAATGAATTATAGCACATTATTTAAAAATGAATATGTTCAAGTTGCTTTAAATAGATATAAATTTAACACAATAGATGATATGTATTCAGCAGTTGGATTTGGTGCAATTTCATCATCAAGAATAATAGCTAAAATGTTAGAAGCTTATAAAAAAGATAATCAAGATGAAGAAATAGAAAAAACCATAGAGGAGCTAGCAACAGAAAAGCCAAAAATAAATAGGACATCTAGTAATGGTGTAATAGTAAAAGGTATAGATAATTGTCTAGTTAGATTTTCAAAATGTTGTAATCCTGTTCCAGGAGATGAAATAATAGGATTTATTACAAGAGGAAGAGGAGTTTCAATACATAGAAAAGATTGTCAAAATGTAAAAGATCTAGTTTCTCAAGGAGATAGAATTATAGATGTTATATGGAGTGATAAAGATAAATCATCTTATAATGTAGATATTCAAATACTTGCTAACGATAGAAATGGTTTGCTAGCTGATATAATAAAAGAAATATCAAATAATAAATGTACACTAATTGCAGTAGATTCAAAAGTTCATAGAGATAGAACTGCAGAAACTAATTTGACAATAGAAGTAGAAAATTTAAATGTATTAAATACAGTTGTAAAAGCATTACGAAAAGTAGATAGTGTATACGAAGTAAATAGAAAAAAATAGATATATGAGTAGTATGTGAAGGGAATGAGTATATCAAATGATACTAAAGAGAATAAAAATAAAAACACCGTTAAACGAATTTACTAATTGTTATATAGTACAAGATGAAAACACTAAAGAAACAATGGTAATTGATCCAGGTGGAGAATTTGAAAAAATACAAGAAATGTTACAAACAATAAATGCAAAAGTTAAATATATATATTTAACTCATTGTCATGGAGATCATATAGGAGCAGTTAATCAACTAAAAAATGAGACAGGAGCAATAGTTTTAATTCATAGAGCAGATGCAAAGGGCCTAACTGATGATAAAATTAGTTTAGCAACATATATAGGAATGAATGAGGTAAAAGTAACAGAATTTTCACGAGTTGATGATGGAGATTTAATTCATATTGGAAATTTAGAATTTTTAGTTATTCATACACCACGGACATACTGCAGGAGGTAGTTGTTTATACTGCAAAGAAGAAAAATTACTATTTTCAGGTGATACTATGTTTCGAGGAACATGGGGAAGAGCGGATTTACCAACTGGAAGTTTTGAAGCTATAATCGCATCTATAACAAAAAAATTATTAAAACTACCAGATGAAACTATTGTATATCCTGGTCATGGAAAGTCAACAATGATAAGAGAAGAAAGACCAATATACGAAGAACTAAAACCAAGAATTGATTAAGTGAAGGAGTTGTTTATATATGAAAAAGAAAAAATTGGTTATTATTATATTATTAATTGTTCTTATAATTATATTATTATTTTTTAGTATAAATAAAAAGGATAATAAAAATCAAAATAGTATAAAAACAAATAATATCAGTAATGAAACAAATACATCAGTAAATAATAGTTCAAATAAAATAAGTAGTGGAAATAAAAAAGTAAATGAGAAATTAAGAAAAAATTTTTCTGATTATGATTGGTTACAAAATAATATTTATATAAGAAAAAATTGTTTCGGAAAAGATGTTAATTTAGAAAATCAGCAAGTGTTTAAATATATGAAAGTTTACAAACAAAATAGCGATGAACCTATAATACTAATATATGCGGAGTGTGAGAAGGAGTCAAGTAATCAATTATTTATGGTAACATCTCAAGATGAAGGTTTAAATGTTACAAGTTTGACAGAAACTGCAACTCATTTATCACACAATGTATATAAGTTTAATAGTGAAGAAAAAGTAGTATATCAAAAAATAAATTATGAAAACTCTGAAGAGTATGTAATATATAAGATAACAGATGATAATAAATTTGAAAGATTGTACTATTTAAAAGAAACAAATAGTATTGTAAATTCCAAAATTGAGCATAAATATTATTGCAATAATAGGGATAGCTCTAAAGAAGAGTTTGATAAAATAAAAAGTATATATGTAACTCAAAAGTCAGAGCTAACAAATTTTAAGGAATTGAATTTGAATGAAGTAAATAAAATTTTCTTATAAGAGGGTGAATAAATTGATAAAAATGTATAACACAAATATGACAACAAATATAACAACAGAAGTAAATGAATATAAAAGAGGTAATTGGATAAATATGATTAATCCAACAGAATCAGAAATATTTGAAGTATGTAGAAATTTAAATATAGAGCAAGAATTTATAAAATATTCATTAGATTATGAGGAAAAAGCCAGAATAGATTTAGAAGAGGACGATGGAACAATTCTATTTATAATAGATGTACCAATAATTGAAAGAGAAAATGATGTAGAAATATATACAACAATGCCTGTCGGTGTAATTTTTGTAAGAGACGAATATGTAATAACAGTTTCTTTAAAAGAAAATGATATCATAAAAAAAATGGAAAGAATAGTTGGAAAAAAAGTAATAACATATAAAAAGAGTCAATTTTTATTTCAATTATTTTACGAAAACTCATCAGCATTTTTGAATTTATTAAAAGAAATAAATAAAAAAACAGAGCATATTGAAAGAACATTGAAAAAAGACTTAAAAAATGAAGATCTCTTAAAAATGCTTAATTTAGAAAAAGCATTAGTGTATATTACAACATCATTAAAATCAGATGAAGTTGTAATGGAAAAAACCTTAAGAGGAAAAATAATAAAACTTTATGAAGAAGACGAAGATTTACTAGAAGATGCAATAGTAGAAAATAAACAGGCTATTGAAATGAGTAAAATATACAGTGATATTTTGAATGAGACAATGGATATGTATGCGTCTATAATTTCAAATAATATAAATGATATAATGAAATTTTTAACATCAATAACAATAATACTTGCAATACCAACATTAGTTGCAAGTTTATGGGGAATGAATGTTCCTGTACCATTTCAAAATTATCAATATGGATTTCCAGTGTTATTAGCAGTATCATTTGTTGTTACTTTAACTGTAATGATATGGTTGAAAAAAAGAAATATGTTAAATTAATAAAATAAATCATAAACCTTTAAAATATGTATACAATTAAATAATACATATTTTGGAGGTTTTTTATTATGTTTATAGTATGCAATAAGGATAAAATAGCATCATATATGGTTTCGTTTTTTACTGTTATGATTTTACTTGGAATTGCATTTTATATGAGAAATAATTCAAAAATGCTAGAAGTATCTTCCACATCAAAACAATTACCAATATATAGTGTAAAAACAGATGAAAAAAAGGTTGCATTTACAATGAATTGTGCTTGGAATGCCGACGATATAGACCAAATATTAAAAACACTTGAAGAAAATGATGTAAAAATAACTTTTTTTATGGTTGGTGATTGGGTAGATAAATATCCAGAAGCAGTAAAAAAGATAAGTGATGCAGGCCACGAAATTGGTAATCATTCAAATACACATCCACATGTAAATAATTTGACATATGAAAAAAATATAAGTGAAATTGAAGAATGTAATAAAAAAATAGAAAAAATAACAGGAAAAAAATCTAAAGTATATAGAGGACCATATGGGGAATATAATGACAATGTAATAAATGCGGCAGAAGCGGTAAATAGTAAAACGATTCAGTGGAGCTTAGATACATTGGATTATAAAGATTTAACAGGGGAAGAAATGTGGAAAAGACTTGATAAAAAAATAGAGCCAGGTTCAATTATACTAAGCCATAATGGAACAAAACATACCGCAGATAGTTTAGATTATTTAATAAAAAATATAAAAAAATCCGGATACGAAATTGTTACTGTATCAGATTTAATTTATCAATTAGATTATTACATTGATAACACAGGTAAGCAAATTAAAAAGTAAATGAATACTTTTTTCAAAATTTGATAAAATAATACTATTTAATAAGTATTTTTTCTAGGAGGATGTATGTTTTTTATAGGAATTATAACTGATAAAAATAGTGAAAATAACATAAAAAATAGAATGATTAACAAAATAGATGAAAATGAAATTATATTTTTAAATAAAGAAAACTTGGAAAATTTTAAAAATGTTAAATTTGACTCAATAATTGTAAATGAAGAAGTGGAAAATAAATATATATTAAAAAAAATCTTAGAAAAATCGAAGTATATAGTATGGAATTCTGACATACATTGTAAGAGTGAGAATTTAAAAAATAGTTATTCAAATGTAATAACATATGGATATAATTCAAAAGCTACTGTAACAATATCAAGTGCAACAGAAGAAAACTATTTAATATTTATACAAGAAAATATACCAATGAATGATAAAATAACAGGAATACAAGAAGTAAAATTCGAAAAAAATGAAAATAATATAAATGCTTATGATGGAATGATAATAACAATAATGGATTTAATGTATGATAAAAATAAGTAAATTTAAAGTAGATTTTAATAAAAAAGGAAAAACAATAGACATAAAAAAAGGGAAAATAGCACAAAATTAAAAAATATTGAAAAAAATAACATTTTATGTAGACAAAACCAAAAAAAGATAGTATAATAAAGTTTATAGGGAAAACAGTATTAAGAATACAGTAGATAAACAAGTAAGGGGAGGAAAGTATTTTGAATACAAATTATTTAGAGAATAACCATTTAGTATTGGTTGGAAAGGTCACAAGCGATAAAAAATTTAGTCATGAAATATATGGCGAGAAATTTTACATATTTGATTTAGAGGTACCACGTTTAAGTGGAAATGCTGATATTATACCAATCACAATATCAGAAAGATTATTAGAAAAAGAAGACTTAGAAATTGACAAAAAAATAATAGTAGAAGGACAATTTAGATCATATAATAGCTATCAAAATGAAAGAAACAAATTAGTATTAACAGTGTTTGCTAAAGATGTAAAATTTATTGAAAATCAAGATGAAGAAATTCAAGCAAGCAAAGATTTTGTTTCTAATGAAGTTACATTAAATGGTTACATATGTAAAAAACCTATTTATAGACAAACACCATTTGGTAGAGAAATAGCAGATTTATTATTAGCAGTAAATAGAGCATATAACAAATCTGATTATATTCCTTGTATCGCTTGGGGAAGAAATGCAAGATTTTGTGAAAATATAGAAGTTGGAACAGAAGTAAAAGTTGTTGGTAGAGTTCAATCTAGAACATATGAGAAAAAATATGAAGATGGAACATCTGAAACAAAAGTAGCATATGAAGTTTCAATATCTAGCTTAGAAATAGTTAAACAAGATGATGATGAAAACCAAAATGATATGGTTAATGAAGAAGAGCAAAAAGAAGCTATGTAAAAAATAAAAGACAGTTTTAAACTGTCTTTTATTTTTTCTTATTAGGTATTATAATTTTGTCTTTTTCGATATTTTCGTCATCAGGTTTTTCAATATTTAGGTGTTCTTGAACATCTGATATTTTTATATTTTCTCCTTTTCCAGGAACTATCTTTATTTTTCTTTCTTTAGACATATATTTCACTCCTATATTTTTAATTTTCCATGCTATCAATTACTTTTGAAATGTTATTTAATGGTTCTGATAAATCAGATAATAAATTTGATGAGTTATCAGTATCATATAATTTTGCATAAGCAACTTCAGAATCATTTAAAGGTGTAAATACGCAATATCCATTACCAGTAGTATCAGAAATAGTAAATAAAATAACATTAACATTATTTATATTTCCAGATTTTAAAGTACTCGTTATTTTTAAATTGAATGTTGATTCTAAATAATTTTTTAAGTCAGAATGATTTTTTAAATCGGTAAAGTTTATAGTACTACTTGTATTAAATATCATCTTATAATTATAATCTGGATATACAATTTGAATTGCTGAACTATTATTATTTTGAACTAATGTTGCATCGACATTTTCTTTCATTTTATAAGTATGATTATTTAGAGTAAGACTTTTTTGCTCATTTGTTGTATTAGAAGTGGAAGTATTTTGCAAAGAATTATTTTCTTCAACAGTATTATTTGTGTCAACAGTATTAGTGGTATTTTCAATTGAATTATCTGAAGAAATATCATCAAAGTTATCTACCGAATTAACAGAAAGTTCTACGCTTGAATTAGTATTTTCTTCTGCTAGATTATCACTATTTGATTTTTGCAAAAATTTGGCTATTATTATAACTAAAGTAGCCACAAGTAATATAATAAATATAATTAAAATTAAGCTTATACTTTTTCTTTTTCTTTCATTATTCATAATTTTATCCTCCGTAAAAAATATTTAAATTTATAATAGCACAATTTTTTTTTAAAATCCATTAATTTTTTAAAATAATTAAAAAATTATAGACTAATAAATTATTTTATTATTTTTTTTATAATCTTCAAATAACCTAATACAATCTAATCTATCAAGTGGCTGTAAATTTAATAGATCTAAGTTATTTCCTTTTAAATATTCATAAATTAAATCATCTCTAAATCCAATATTATCAGCATCATTTTTTGTACATCCAAAATATACGTTTTTTATATTTGACCAAATTATCGCAGAAAGACACATGGGGCATGGTTCACAAGATGTATATAGAGTCATATTTGATAAATCATATGAATTTAATTTTTTACAAGCTAATCGTATGGCTACCATTTCCGCATGAGCAGTAGGATCATTATCAATAATAACTCTATTATTTCCTGTAGAAACTAAGTTATTTTGAGAATCAACTATAACTGCACCGAATGGTCCACCTTCATTGTTAGCTACGCCTTTTTCTGCACATTCCTTGGCTAATTTCATAAATGAATTCATAAAATCAAATCCTTTCTTTAATATAGTATTTTTATATATTTTAAATATATCACAAAAATTTTTTTTAGTAAAATTTTAATTAAAATTTCTATTGACAGAATGTTGAATGAATGTTTTAATTATTAATATAAGGAGAGCAAAATGAAAGAAAACGCAAAAAAAATAATAGAGGCAATTTTATTTTCAGCGGGAAGATCTGTTTCTATAAAAGAAATAACTGTTGCACTAGAAATAAGTCCAAATGAAATAATAGAATTAATTGAAGAGCTAAAAAACGAATATGAGAGCCAAAATCGTGGAATGGAAATAATTAAAATTAATGACTCATATCAAATGTGTACTAAAAAAGAGCTTTATGAATATATAGCTCCAATTTTTGACAAAAAATCGAAACCAAATTTATCAAATGCATCACTAGAAATTTTATCTATTATTGCATATAATCCCAATATAACAAGAGCAGAAATAGAAACAATAAGAGGTGTAAATTGTGATGGAACTATATATAAATTATTAGAATACAATTTAATTGAAGAGTCAGGAAAATTAGATGCACCAGGAAGACCAACTACATATGTAACAACAGAAAAATTCTTAAAAATGTTTGGATTAACTAGCTTAGAGGAATTACCAGAATTGCCAAAATATAAGTTAGATCAAAATCAACAAATAGTAATTGATGAAGAATAATTAAAAAAAATTATTTGAATTTGTACATAGGAGGAAAAAAATGAGTGAAGAGAAAAAATTAGAAAAAAATGAAGAGAAGGAAGAAAAAACAATTAAAAGTCCTAGAAAAAAGACAGGAAAATCAGATAAAAGCGTAGAAAAAAAGACTACTAAAAAAGAAAAAAAGGAAGATAAAAAAGAAGAAATAAAAGAAGCTAAAACAGAAAAGAAAGTAAATAAAGAAAAGACGGCTAAAGTAGAAGATGATAAAACAAAAGAAAAAAAAGAAAAAGCAGAAGATAAAAAGAAGGAAGTAAAACCTAAAAAATCTAAAAGTAAAGATAAAGCTACTAAAATAGAAGAAAATAAAGATATTAAAGATGATACAAAAAAAGAAAACATAGATCAAAATGAAAATAAAACTCCAAAAGCTGGAAAAAGACTTTTTGCATTTAGTTTAGTCGGAGGAATAGCTGTAGTATTAATTATAATTTTAGCAATAATTTTTATAAGTATGGCAGGAAAACCAAGTAAAGCTAAATCAGAAGAATTAGTTAAGGATTATTTAAAAGCCGTAAATGACGATGATGCTGATGAGTTTGCAAAACTTATTGATGTAAAAGGTTATATTATATTTAATGAAGAAAGTGAAAAGAAATTTGACAAAAAATATAAAAACAAAAATTATATTAATGATTACTTAAAAGATAATAATTATGATGAGTTATCTGATGTAAAAGATGCAATATCTTCAAAATTTAAAAATAAATATACATATTCATCAAAAGAGTATTCATTAAAAGAAATAACAGAGGTAAAAAAATCAACAAAAAGCAAAAAAGTAAAAATTATAAAAGCAAAAGTAAAAGTAAAAACAAGTTATTCATCTAGTACAGATACAGCAAATTTAAAATTATATGTAATTAAAGTTGATGGAGAATATAAAATTGTAAGCGCAGAGCTTGATTAAAAAAATAAAAAACATTGAAGTAAACTCAATTATTAAACATAAAGTTTTATAATTGAAATTTAATTCAATGTTTTATTTTTTTACAAAATTGCAATACTTTTTTATAGAACAATTTTCGCAATTAGGATTAGGTGCTTTGCAACAATCTCTACCAAGCCACATAAATAAATGATTAACATCTTTCAAATATTCATAAGGAATTATTTTCAGTAAATCTTGTTCAATTTTTAATGGGTCTGAATTATTAGATAGACCAAGTCTATTAGATATACGTTTTGCATGAGTGTCAACAGCAATTCCTTGAGGTTTATTGAAGGCTTCTAGCATAATTACATTGGCAGATTTTCTACCAATTCCTGGTAACTTCATTAAATCATCCATATTTTGAGGAACAGAGCCATTAAATTGCTCTAATAACATTATAGACATATTTTTTATATTTTTTGCTTTATTTTTATAAAATCCGCAAGGATGAATTATTTTTTCAATAATAGAAATATCTAAATTTACGAAATCTTCTGGTTTATTATATTTTAAAAATAAGGCAGGAGTAGTTTTATTTACTCGTTCATCTGTGCATTGTGCAGAAAGCATTACTGCAATTGCCAATTCAAAAGGGGTTTCAAAATTTAAACTGCATTTTGCATCAGGATATGTTTTTTTCAATAATTTTATAATTTTTACAATTTCATCTGTAGACATAAAAACTCCTTTCTGTATTGTAACATAAAATTGATATACATAATATAATAAAATAAAAGGGAGGTAATAAATTATGTTTTGTGCATTAAAGAAAACTTTTGGAGTGTGTTTAATAGGTATAGGGTTAGGTATATTATTAGTTTTATTACTTCCTCTTACAGGTTGGTTATTTTCAATAGGTGTAACATTAACAATATTGGGATTAATATGGCTTGCAAGTTAAAAGAAAAAGGGGGCAAGTATTATGACTATTGTAGTAAAAAAAGTTCCTAAATTTTTAAGAGGTTTTGTAAAATTAATATTTGGAATTAAAAATACATAACCTAAGTAGGATATAATAAAAGAAACTAAAATTAAATTTTAGTTTCTTTTATTAAAAGTCAATGGACGCTTAATATAGAGTTATTTTCATAGCTTTATATTAAACGTCCATTGTAATATTTAAGCATGTTTTAAATTACGTAAGCATTTTGAACATACGCATATTTTTTTAGATTCTCCATTAACATCAACAGTTACTGTTCTAAGATTTGGTTTAAAAGTTCTTCCAGCTCTTCTACTAACATGTGAACGAGCGATTGAAATTTTGTTTCCAAATGATTGTGTTTTTTCACAAATTGCACATTTTGCCATGATAATTGCACCTCCTATATATGCATAATAAAATTGACTAATTCAAAGTTTATCACATTATTTGAAAAAAAACAAGTATTTTTGAATAATTATAAAGAAAAATTCTAAGAATAATAAAAAAAGGGCTTATTTATGAAGAATAATTATCAATAAATTGTAAATTTTTAAATAATTAAGGAGTTGTTTTTATGTTGATAACATTTGTAAGATCTATAATATTATATGTAATAGTGCTTGTTGTAATGCGTCTAATGGGAAAAAGAGAAATTGGTCAGTTACAACCATTTGAACTTGCAATTGCAATAATGATTGCAGATTTGGCATCTGTTCCAATGAGTGAAGTTGGAATTCCAATAATAAATGGTATAATTCCTATTTTAAGTTTATTAGTAATGCATTTAATTATTTCTTTTATAAATTTAAAAAGCATAAAAATGAGACAACTAATATGCGGGAAACCTAGTATTTTAATATATAGAGGAAAAATAAATGAAAAAGTACTAATAAAAGAACGTTTTACTATAAATGAATTACAAGAAAGATTAAGAGCAAATAATATAAATAATCTAGCTGATGTAGAATATGCTATATTAGAAACAAGTGGACAAGTCAGCATAATACAAAAACCAAATAAAAGAACAACAATACCAGAAGATTTTAATATAATGCCAGAATATGAAGGAATATCATATGATTTAGTCGTAGATGGAAAGATAATGAATGACAATTTAAAAATTCTAAATAAGACATATGGGTGGTTAAAAAAAGAAGTAAATAAATTTAACATAGAGCCAGAGGAAGCGCTCTTGGTAACAGTTAATGCTAAGGGGGATATTTTTTGTCAAAAAAAAGAAAAATATAATAAATAAAAAATATAATGAAGGGATGAATGCAAAGAGCTATGAAAAAAGAACTTATAATTTGCCTAGTTATAATATGTTCAATAGTAATTGGTGATATTTGGTTACAAAATTATACATCAAAAACATTAGATACAATAAGTACTAATTTAGAAGCGCTAAAAGAAACATTAGATGATAATAAATATAGTAGGGAAAAAGTAATTCAAGTAAATGATGAATGGGATAAAAGATTTAATATATTAACTTGTTTTTTAGAGCATGATGAATTAGAAAAGGTAAAAACACAATTAGTAGTGATAACAGCAGGTATTGATGTAGAAGATACAGAGTATGTTTATGAAGAGATAAATAAAGCTATATATATATTAGATCATATTAAAGACAAGAACAGTTTAAAGTTAGATAATATTTTTTAAAGAGTTATTTTAAGTAAAAAGGTGTAAATATACTAAAAAATAATATAATATTTTATTATTTTATATTAAAAATAGTAAAATAAATATTGAAAGTAAAAAAATATAATAAAAATAAAAAGGCTGAATATAAGTAATATCAAGCAATGTAACCATATTTGAAAAATAAAATGATAAAAAATAAAAAAAAGTGTTGACATTTTTTAGAAATTCTAGTATACTAAACGAGTCGAAGGGAAATGGGCGCATAGCTCAGCTGGGAGAGCATCTGCCTTACAAGCAGGAGGTCATAGGTTCGAGCCCTATTGCGCCCACCATTTTCTTAAAAGATATTTAGTATAAACTAAATATTTTTTAATTTATGGCCTGGTAGTTCAGTTGGTTAGAACGCTAGCCTGTCACGCTAGAGGTCGACGGTTCGAGCCCGTTCCAGGTCGCCATAAAAATAATAATAGGAAAGGGAACATCTTTCCTATTATTCATATAAGGCTTTATAGCTCAGTTGGTAGAGCAAGGGACTGAAAATCCCTGTGTCCCTGGTTCGATTCCAGGTGAAGCCACCATAATTAAGAATCAGCAGGAATGCTGGTTCTTTTGTTTATATGTATTAAAGAAAAATGGAGGTAAAGATGAAAGAAATATTATTTGCCACAGGAAATACAGCAAAAGTTGATAGATTTTATGAAAAATTATTAAAAAACGGAATATTATTAAAGTCATTGAAGGATATAAATATCAATATTGATATAGAGGAGAATGGAAAGAATGCAATAGAGAATGCAATGATAAAAGCAAAAGCATATTATGATGCCACAAAAATAACCACTATGGCTATGGATGATACAATGTATATAGACGGTATTCCAGAAGAAAAACAACCTGGTGTTTTTGTAAGAAGAGTAAATGGTAAGAGATTAAATGATAAAGAGATGATTGACTATTATACAAATCTTGTAAAAACATATGGTAAAGATGGAAAATTAAATACAAAATGGATATTAGGTATGGTAATTATAAAAGATGATAAAATTTCAACATACACAGGTATTACAAATGAATATTATTTGGTAGACAAGCCAGTAAAAAAAATAAAAGAGGGGTATCCATTAAGTTCAATATTAATAAATAAAAAGCTTAATAAGTATGACGTTTACTTAACAGAAGAAGATAAAAAAATTGGACAATCTGATGATAATAATTTTATTAATTTTATTGAAAAGGTTATTAGTAAATAAAAATCTAAAAATATCTTATGTTAGTGTAAAATTTGAAATAAACATAAAATTTTGAATTGTATTGAAAAACTAAAATTGTCTAAACATTTATTGTGCTAATAAAAATATTAAATACAACACATTATAGTTTTAAAATAAATATATAACACATAAATTGACATAATTGTCCAAAAGTTGTAAAATAAAAAAAGAGAGGATGTGATATTATGTCAAAATTGGTATTAAGTAGTTTTAGTTTATTAAGCATAGCAATTATAGTAATATCGTATATAGGAATGTGGAAATGCTTTGAAAAAGCTGGAGAAAAAGGTTGGAAGGCAATTATTCCATTTTATAATTATGTAGTATTATATAAAATAAGTGGAATGAGTCCATATTGGGTTATACTAAATTTTGCAACATGGATAGTTAGTATAGCAAGCGATTTATATGAAAATTATGGTGTGGCAGTAATGTCTTATAATAGTAATTTACTTCTTGGTCTATTTTATTTAATTATGTTAGGTTTATCAATATTTGAACTTGTAATTTCAATATTAATGGTTATAAACTTTTGTCATAGCTTTAATAAAGGAGGAGGATATATTGCAGGTATGATATTAGTATCTCCAATATTTTATATGATAATTGGATTGGGAGATGCTAAGTATATTGGTCCTAAAGGAAAAGAAAATAAAGAATCGGTTGTTATAAATAATAATATTTAAGAATATTACGAGAAGATTAATGATTTTATTTTTAAATTATTAATCTTTTTTTATCAAAAATATAATAAATATTGTAAAAATTTACATAATGTAGTATACTTAATAGGTATTCGACCGAATGCAGTTGGTTAAACGTTCTATAACTAGAAAACGGAGGCAAAAATATGAAGAACGAAAATAACTTAGAAGCAGTAAACAAAATAGAGTGGATGTGGGTACCTCGTTCCAGTGATTGGAAATATGAGGAGGTTCTTGAACACAAAGTTTCATCACGCAGAGAAAAGGTTTTCAAAGAACGACTGATAAAAGCAGTGAGAACAAGAATCAATGGATTTAATGTTCCTGTATATGATCCATCATTAAATGAAGATGGAAAATTGCAGTTTAAACCAGGATGTATGCCAGCAATAAACCATTCTTATAATGAATGGGAGATGATGGCAAGAGATTGCGGTGGGAGACTTGGAAATGGAAATGAATATATCTTATTTTCTGCTATTTTAATTAGTAGACTAATGGAAATTGGATGTTCAGAAGCAAATGCCTGGTATTCTGTTGTAACGGATTCAAGATATATGGGACTATATTCTGGTACAGTGGACTCTAAATTAATAATGGAAAAGACTGGATCTAGAGTTCGTGTTGGAAAATATGATTTGGGTAATGTTGCAAAAATTTTATCAAAAGATAAATATGGATGCATAACAATTGCAAGTGGTGCATACAACGAAAGTTGTTATGATTTTGCGATTGCCCAATTTAGAGCAACATATAATAATCTTGAACCTTTTAAAAAGGCTGTTGGTTGGATTGTATTCTAAGTTAAGGAGGTACTTTTTGATAAAAGTACCTCTTCTTTTTTGTGAATTATTAGGAAAAGTATAATGCTTAAGAATTATAAATTGAAATTTTTTTAATATAAAAAAAATTACAATTGGATAGTTGTATATATTAAAAATATAGAGGAGAATATGTCTAAATATTACAGATGAATTTGAGAATGTGTTTTTCATTATAAATAAAAATCATTAAATATAAGACTTTTACTTGAAAAATGCAAAAAAATATGATAAATTGAAACAAATTTGCACAGCAAAGTGGAGGAAGTTATTGTGAAAGAAAATATAGAAACTACAAAAGAACCATATTTAAGACCAGTTGTAACACTTATCATATACAATAATGGTAAAATATTATTGCAAAAAAGAGAAGACAATGGATGTTGGGCAATTCACGGAGGGGGAATTGAATTAGGAGAACAGTATATAGATACACTTAATCGCGAAATACAAGAAGAGCTAAATATAAAACCAATAAATCCAGAATTAATGGGAATTTATTCTGGAAAAGACTTATTTAATATTTATCCTAAAAGTAAAGATCAAGTGTATATCTTAAATCATGTATTTTTCTGTGAAAACTACGAAGGAAAAATAAAATTCACAGATGGTGAAGTAGAAGATTTGAAGTGGTTTGATTTAGATAATCTTCCAGAAAATATATTTAAAGTAAACAAACCTATCATAAATGATGTAAAAAAATTTGTTTCTGATAGAAGAGTAATTGTAAAATAATTGTTAATTTTCTGCTAAAAGCAGATTATTATATAAATAGCAAAATAATGCTATTACATACGCACAAATCATTGGACAAGATCATAAGGAGGGTTTTTATGATATCATCAAATTTGAGTGATCTTGCAGAAATGGTTGAAAAAAATCGGAATGGTAAGACTGTTGTTTTGGCAACAGGTACATTCGATTTGTTTCACTATGAGCACCTTAAGTATTTAGAGGGAGCTAAGAAAAATGGAGATATTTTGGTTGTTGCTGTAAAAAGCAATAGGTGTGCAGCAATGAAAAATCCAGAAAGACCTGTAATTTCAGAAGAACAAAGAGTGGCTATAGTAGACGCAATAAGATATGTGGATTATACTATTATTGTGGATTATGACCCAAGTACTGTTCTCGAATTTGAATCTGAAAACAAAAAACAGGAGGAATGGCTGATAATTTTTCAGGACTTGTTTAAAACTTTGAGACCTGATATACTGTATTATGAAAATAATCCTGTATTACAGTCTGCAAGAAATAAGGTTTTTGAGAAGTATGGAATTACAGGCGTAATGAAAGAAAGAGGTGAAAAAGCCTCAACAACTGAAATTATCAAAAAAATGAAAAGTTAAAAAAGAGCGCTAGTTTTTCTGCACAAAACTAGCGCTTTTTCATATGTTGGAATTTGTAGTAAAATATAATCAGAATAAGATAAATGTAAAGGAGTGATTTTGTTTGAAAAAGACAATTATAGTATTAAGTTGTGTATTAATTGTATTAGTAATATGTTATATTATAAAATTTGGAAAAGTGAAAGTCCCAGATGATGCTGAATGTATAGCTACAATAATTCAATCTAATAAAAGCAATAAATATTATTTATCATATGAATTTTATAAAATTAATGGAAAATGTGTATATAAAAAAATGGAAGAGTATGATGTGGGAATTACTACGCAAGTAGTACATCCAAAATTGATTGATACCAAATATATAAGAAATAAAAAAAGTTTTGAAAAATTAAAACATGAAATTGAAGAAAATAGAAGCCAATATGATGAATTAAAAATTTATTACGGAAAAAAAGATAATTGTACCTTAGATGGATTGGAAGAATATTTGCTAAATGAAGAGTAAATTTATATAAATATAATAAAAAATAAATAATGGAATTTCATACAACGCTCTTGTATATACATAAAATATATGATACAATAGACTTTACATAATTTAAAAGAGAGGAGTAATATGATGAAATTTTTTGACAGATTTTATTTAGACAAAGAGAAGGATATAATCGTAAATTTATATAAAGAAAATGAAGATGAATTAAAATATATAATAGAAACACCCAACCATAAAACTGGAAATTTAATAACAAATTTAGCCAAAATATGCGGAGTCGAAACAATAAAAAATGATAAAGAGATGAAAATAATTGAAGGCATAATTCCAGCAAGTATAAATTGCGATAATGAAGAAGTCTATATATTCAGATTAGGTGGAATAAAAATTGCAAATATATATTTAAACGGAAAAATAGAAATAAAAGCACAAATACCTGCAATTAATAAAACATTAATGTCACAAACAAAAGAGTATAAATTAGATGTTAAAAAAACATTAATAAAAACATATATCTTAAAAAAATACAAATTTAGAACAGATTTACATACACATATACATGCAAATTTAAATTCAGATGATTTAATAGCACTAGGAATAAAACATCAAATAAAATATTCATTATATTACATAAAAAAGTTAGGATTGAAATTATCTGATAAACAGGCAAATGATTTATTTACAGAAAGATGTAAAATAGAAAAAAAATACGCTTATTGTGATTTACCAGGGAAAAAATTAATAAGAAAAATTGATGACGAGACATATATAAATTTTGCTGACTTAATTTTAAATAATCCAAAAGATATGGAAGAAAACATTGCTAAAATAAGAAACAGCCTAGTATTAATGAAAGATGGGCAAGCAGTATTTACAAACTTAGAAAAATTATATATTTATCGTTACGCTTTTTCAAAAGGAAAAATAAGTGAAAATAAAATAGCAATAAGAAATAGTAAAATAGATAAAATACCTAGCAGAACAATTAAAAATGTTTTATATAAAATGCAAGAAGATTCTGTAAGTGAAAATTATAAAAATAACACTTTATTACAAGACAAATTATTGTGGGTAGCTAGAGAATATCAAAAACAAGGAATTACATATGCAGAAATTTCTGTAACTTGGATTGTAAGAAAAGGTGAGGAAGGTGCTAAAATATTACAAGAGCTACACGAAATATTACCTAAAATAGAAAAAGAAACAGGTGTAAAATTAAGATTTTTAGGATCTTTTAGTAGAACCCTAATGACAGAGGAACAATTAAAAGAAGGTATTGATGTTTTAAAAGTTGCAGCAAAAAGTCCATATATAGTTGGTAGTGATATCATTGGTGAAGAAATAAATGACATTCGTAATTTTAAACAAGTATTAAAAGAGCTTGTTGAATTTGCAATAGAGCAAGATGATGGATTTACAATTCGTGTTCATGCAGGCGAGAATGATAGTTTTAAAGAAAATGTTGAAAGAGCAATTGAATGTATAAAAGAAGCTGTTCCAGAAGGTAAAAAAATGCCAAGATGTAGAATAGGCCATGGATTATATGGTATTGATTTGGAAACAGAAAACGGAAAAAAATTAGTTGAAGACTTAAAAAAAGATGGAGTAATATTAGAATTCCAATTAACATCAAATGTAAGATTAAATAATTTAACAGATTTATCATCACATCCTATAAAAAGATATTTAGCTAATAATGTAAATTGCGTTCAAGGTACAGATGGATGTGGATTCTACGGAACTGATTGTATGGAGGAGCAAATGGCCCTTACAAATTTATTAAATTTAACGGATGAAGATTTAGCAAAGATGAAAAAGGTAGAAGATGACTTGATTGCTAAAAATGATGAATACTTTAAAATTAAAAGCAAAGAATTTGAAGAATGGTTAAATGGAAGAGATATAAAAGATGCTATTTTACAAGAAGAGCTAGCTGAAATTGAAAAAAATAAAAACAGAGCTTTTTCAATAGGAAGAAATACAGATATAGATTCAGCCGAAATTTTTAAAGAAAAAATAGTAAAATTACCACAAGATAAAGTGCCTATTATTATTGCCGGTGGAAGTTTTAATTCAAAAGGAAGAGAAACTGTTATTACAGAAAGAGGAAAAGAATTATTAAAAGAGCTTATTGAAAAATTGGATAGTGAAAAAGCATATTTTGTTATAGGTCATAAAATGCAAGGGTACGAAAAGGCAATTATTGATATAAGTAAAGAAGTAAATAAAAAATTTGAAATAGATGCAATAATTCCGAAAAAAGTAACAAAAGAGCTAGCAGAAATGTTGGTAAAAAATGATTTAAATGGAGTATGCATTTCAACAGAATCTGAAGAGCTTGGAATATATAAAAGCTTTAATTATGAAATTTTTGAAAGAAGACCTTCAGTTGTATTAGCTTTTGACGGAAATTCTCCAGTATCAAATTTAGTGCAAGAAGCAAAAAATGGAAAAGGGAAAGCAAGAATTTATATAAATGATAGTGTTGATGCATTAAAAGAAAAGGCAAAATCATTAGATGGTTATGTAACAAAATTTAGTGAAAAAAATGAAGAAATTATTAATCAATTTGAAAATGATAATCCAGATATAATAATTGCTTAAAAAGATCATGTCAATGGTTGTCAATAGTGGCGGTTTGAAGTGTGTCAATGGGGACGGTTCTTTTTGACACAAAATAAAATAAGAAAAAAATAATATATGTATTGATTTTTTATTTAATATTAGATATAATAAAAAAACTAACCAAATAGGACTTGAGGAATATATCAAGTCCTATTTAATTTAATAAAAGGAGGAATTTTAGAATGGCAAAAGTACTAAAAGATGTATCAAGAACATTTAACGAATACTTATTATTACCAAATTTAACAGATGAAAGATGTATACCAACAAATGTAAGTTTAAAAACACCACTTGTAAAATTTAAAAAAGGAGAAGAACCTAAATATTCAGAGAACATTCCGTTTGTGTCTGCTATAATGCAAGCCGTTTCAGGAGAAAAAATGGCTATTGCTTTGGCGCGCGAAGGTGGATGTTCTTTTATTTTTGGTTCACAATCAATTGAAGCAGAAGCTGAAATGGTAAGACGTGTAAAAAAACATAAAGCTGGATTTATTGATAGTGATTCAAATGTAAAAAGTGGAACAACATTAAAAGATGTAATAGAATTAGTTGAAAGAACAGGTCATTCAACAGTAACAATCACAGAAGATGGAACAAGTAATGGAAAGTTTTTAGGTCTTGTTACAGATAAAGATTATAGAATTTCAAGAGCAAATTTAGATGATCCAATAGATAAATATATGACTCCAAGATCAAAAATAGTTTGTGCCCAAAAAGGTATAAGCTTAGCAGAAGCAAATGATATTATTTGGGAAAATAAAATTAGTTGTTTACCAATATTAGATGAAAATGATAATTTAGAGCATTTAGTATTTAGAAAAGATTATGAAGAAAGAAAAAATAATCCTAATTCTTTATTAGATGAAAATAAAAGATATATAGTAGGTGCAGGAATCAATACAAGAGATTATGAACAAAGAATACCAGCATTAGTTGAAGCTGGAGTGGATTTATTATGTATGGATTCATCAGATGGATATTCAGTTTGGCAAAAAAATACAATAGATTGGGTAAGAGCACATTATGGCGATAATGTAAAAATTGGAGCTGGAAATGTTGTTGATAAAGAGGGATTTTATTACTTAGCAGAAGCTGGAGCTGACTTCATAAAAGTTGGAGTTGGAGGAGGTTCAATTTGTATCACTCGTGAGACAAAAGGAATTGGCCGTGGACAAGCAAGTGCTTTATTAGATGTAGTAGAAGCCAGAGATGAGTATTATGAAAGAACAGGTATATATATTCCAATATGTTCAGATGGTGGAATTGTGCATGATTATCACATAACTTTATCATTAGCAATGGGTGCTGATTTTGTTATGATGGGTAGATATTTTGCTCGTTTTGATGAAAGTCCAACTAGAAAAGTTAAAATAGGTGGAAATATTGTAAAAGAATACTGGGGAGAAGGTTCAAATAGAGCTCGTAATTGGCAAAGATATGATTTAGGTGAAGCAGGAAAAAATAAGTTATCATTTGAAGAAGGTGTAGATTCATATATTCCATATGCAGGATCTTTAAAAGATAATTTGGCAATTACAGTAGCAAAAATAAAATCAACAATGTGTAATTGTGGTTCAATTTCAATACCAGAATTCCACGAAAAAGCAAGATTAACCTTAGTATCTAACATCAGTATAAAAGAGGGAAGTGCACACGATGTAATGCTAAAAGAAGTGGAAACACAAAATTAAATTTATATAAATAATAGATACATATATTTGTTAAAAAAATAGAAAGGAATTTTATAATGGATAAAGAATTAATACTAATAATCGATTTTTACGGTCAATATAATCAGTTAATAGCAAGACGTGTGCGTGAATGCAATGTATATTCAGAAATAGTACCATTTAGTACATCAATTGAAAAAATAAAACAAAAAAATCCAAAGGGAATAATTTTTACAGGTGGACCTGCAAGTGTATATGCAGAAAATGCACCAAAATGTAGTAAAGAAATATTTAATTTAGGAATACCAGTTTTAGGAATTTGCTATGGAATGCAACTTATGACACATATGCTTGGTGGTAAAGTTCAAAAAGCGGATAAAAGAGAATATGGTGTTACATCTGTAAATATAAATAATAGCTCTAAATTATTCAAAGGATTTGAAGATAAAAATGATTGCTTAATGAGTCATACAGATTTTGTAGAAAATCTTCCAGAAGGATTTGAAAATATAGGTTCAACAGACCATTGCCCAAATGCAGCAATGCAAAATACTAAAAAGAATTTTTATGGAATTCAATTTCATCCAGAAGTTAATCATACAAACAATGGAACAGAAATTATAAAAAACTTTGTTTATAATATTTGTGGTTGCTCTGGAAATTGGAAAATGAGCTCTTTTGCAGAGGAAACAGTTACAGCATTAAAACAAAAAATAGGAGATAAAAAGGCATTATGTGCTCTTTCTGGTGGTGTTGATTCATCAGTAGCAGCAGCATTAATAAATAAAGCAATAGGAAAAAATTTAACATGTATATTTGTAGACCATGGATTGTTAAGAAAGAATGAAGCTGAAGAAGTAGAGCAAGTATTTACAAAAAATTTTGATGTTAATTTTATAAAAGTAGATGCTAAAGAGAGATTTTTGAATAAATTAAAAGGAATAACAGACCCAGAACAAAAAAGAAAAATAATAGGAGAAGAATTTATTAGAGTATTTGAAGAAGAAGCTAAAAAAATAGGAACTGTTGATTACCTTGTACAAGGAACAATATATCCAGATGTAATAGAAAGTGGATTAGGAGCAGGAGCTAAAATAAAAAGCCATCATAATGTAGGAGGATTACCAGACTATGTTGACTTCAAAGAAATAGTAGAGCCTTTAAGAGACTTGTTTAAAGATGAAGTAAGAAAAGTTGGATTAGAGCTAGGATTACCAGAATTTTTAGTATATCGTCAACCATTTCCAGGACCAGGGCTTGCAATTCGTGTAATAGGTGATATAACAGAAAATAAATTAGATATATTAAAAGATGCTGATTCAATATTCAGAGAAGAAGTAGCAAAAGCAGGATGGGACAGAAAAATAAACCAATATTTTGCAGTATTAACAAACATAAAAAGTGTAGGAGTAATGGGAGATGAAAGAACATACGACTACACAATAGCACTAAGAGCAGTAACAACATCAGATTTTATGACTGCAGAATGGACAAAAATACCATACGAAATATTAGAAGTAGTATCATCAAGAATAGTAAACGAAGTAAAACATGTAAATCGAGTAGTATATGATATAACCGGAAAGCCGCCAGCAACAATAGAATGGGAATAAAAAATTTGAAGATATAAAATTTATTCTTGTTGTATATTGAAAAGTTTATTTTTTGATATATAATATATATGAATTTTGATAAGAGGAGAAATTTTATGAAAAAATCAACTAAAATTAGTTTAATTATAGTAGGAATATTAATTGTGTGTCTTATTGCTTTTGAAGGGTTTTTATTAGTGAAGAACAAACAAGATTCAGATAAGAAAATATCAGAGCTACAAAATGAAGTTACTAATTTAAAGGATGGAAATTATATAGAAAATTCCAATAATGTTTTAGAAAATACAACTAATGAAAAAAATGAAAATAAAAATACGAACACAACAAATAATAGTAAAAGTAATGAAACACAAACTAATACCGCAAAATCTACTGAAAATCAAATAAAAAATGAAGAAGGTAATTATAATAAGTATGATGAAGATGGTTATATAATATTAAAAAATAGTGAAGTGAAAAATAGTGATTATTATAAATTATGGAGCAATGAATCAGATATGACACAAATACAAATAAATGAAGACGGTACATATTTATTTGATCATTATACAGCAAGTAGTGAAGTTAAAGGAACGTATAAAATAAATGGAACTAATATTATATTTACAGATGAAAATGGAACAGAATGGAATGGTACAATGAGGCGAGAAGAAGCTGGAAATTTAGCGTTAAAAATTTCTAAAAATGGTGAAAAAGTAACATTGTATGATGGAGAAGGAGATTAATAAAAATATTAATTAAAAGAAACCCTTAGTTTTGCAAATGCAGTATTAAACTGTATGTTTGTAAAGGGGTTTCTTTTTATTTGGATTTATGTGGAAAAAATTTTTTCGATATTGAAAAAATGTTACTTAATGATATAATACAGTCAGATAAAAATATAACTATATTTTATCTAACATTAGTACCTTATGAAAGGTGGAAAAATTATGATAAAATTTACAAAAATGCATGGGCTAGGAAATGATTATGTGTATATTGATGCAACAGCTAAAACTGGGCAAAAAATAGAAAATGAATCAGACCTAGCTAAATTTGTCAGCAACAGACATTTTGGAATTGGTTCAGATGGATTAATTTTAATATGTGACAGTAAAGTTGCAGATTTTAAAATGAGAATGTTTAACTATGATGGTAGTGAAGCGGAAATGTGTGGTAATGGAATACGATGTGTAGGAAAATTTGTATATGACAAAGGTCTTACAAATAAAGAAAGTATTACAGTAGAAACTTTGGCTGGAATAAAAACACTAAAGTTTAATATAGAAAATAGTAAGGTAAAAACTGTTCAAGTTGATATGGGAGAACCAATACTAAATCCACAAAAAATACCTGTCATATCAGAAGAAAAAATAGTAAAAAATTTAAAAATAAAAGCCTATGATAAAGAATTTAAATTTACATGTGTATCAATGGGAAATCCACACGCAGTAACAATTATTGATAACATAGATAATTTTGAAATTGAAAAATATGGACCAATATTAGAACATGATGAACATTTTCCTAAAAGAGCTAATATTGAATTTATTGAACTTATAGATAAAAATAAAATAAAAATGAGAGTATGGGAAAGAGGTGCTGGTGAAACTTTAGCTTGTGGAACAGGAGCATGTGCGTCTGTTGTTGCTTGTAATTTAAATGATTATATAAATAAAAAATGTACAGTAACATTATTAGGAGGAAATTTATTTATTGAATGGAATGAAAAAGACAATCATATATATATGACAGGACCAGCAACAACAGTATTTGAAGGAATACTTGAATAATATAAATATATAAAAGGAGGGCTCTATGATTAAAATAAATGAAAATTTTTTAAATTTACAAGATAGTTATTTATTTTCAACAATAGCAAAAAAAGTATCAGAATTTCAAAATAATAATCCAGATAAAAAAATAATAAAACTAGGAATTGGAGATGTAACACTTCCTCTTGCACCAGCATGTGTAGAAGCAATGAAAAAAGCTTCAGATGATTTATCAAAAAAAGAAACTTTTATGGGATATGGACCAGAGCAAGGATATGAATTTTTGAGGTCAAAAATAGTTGAGCAAGATTATAAAAAATACGGAATTGATATTCAAACAGATGAAATTTTTGTTTCTGATGGAGCAAAATGTGATACAGGAAATATTGTTGATATTTTTTCAAAAGATAATAAAGTAGCTATAACAGATCCAGTATACCCTGTATATTTGGATACAAATACAATGGCAGGAAGGTCCGGTAAATATAATAAAGAAACAGAAAAATATGAAAATATAATATATATGCCATGTACTTCAGAAAATAATTTTGAACCAAAATTTCCGTCAGAAGTACCTGATATGATATATTTATGTTTTCCAAATAATCCTACAGGAACAGTACTTACAAAAAGTCAATTAACAAAATGGGTAAATTATGCTAAAGAAAACAAATCAATAATTTTGTTTGATAGTGCATATGAAGCTTTTATAACAGAGCAAAATGTTCCACATAGTATATATGAAATTGAAGGAGCAAAAGAAGTTGCAATAGAGTTTAGAAGTTTTTCAAAAACAGCAGGTTTTACAGGTGTAAGATGTGGATATACTGTAATTCCAAAAGCTCTAAAAGGATATACAAATTATGGAGATGCAGTTGAATTAAATAAATTATGGAATAGAAGACAATGTACCAAATTTAATGGTGCATCATACATAACACAAAGAGGTGCTGAAGCAATTTATTCTGAAGAAGGAAGAAAACAAATAATGCAGAATATTAAGTATTATCAAGAAAACGCTAAAATAATTAGAGAAGGGTTACAAAAAGCAGGATATACTGTATATGGGGGAATAAATGCACCATATATATGGTTAAAATTACCAGAAAATGTAAAATCATGGGATTTTTTTGATAAATTATTAAATGAATTGGCAATAGTAGGAACACCCGGAGTAGGGTTTGGTCCAAGTGGAGAAGGATATTTTAGGTTAACAGCATTTGGAAGTAGGTCAAATACAATTGAAGCTATGGAAAGAATAGCATCTAATATATATAAATAAGATAGAAAACAGAGCATATGTAAAAATAGCTCTGTTTTTTGAAAATATATGAAATAAAAAGTCAATTATAGAACTGCAAAAAAATCGCAAAAACATTGAAAAATCAATTGACATAGAGAAATAAATGTTATATAATGGAAAAGCATGTAAGATTAGCGATGAAGTAGGATGTGGCTACAACCTTTGAAATAGCAGGGTTGGAGGGAACTCCTATGGAGTATGTCGTGGCTTAGACCAGGCGGTAAGTTATTAAAATATAAGCACTTATCCCAAGAAAAATCATGCAAAAAACTTGGGTTTATATATTAGGTGTTGATGAAACACCAGGGTGCGTTTATAACTTCCGACTAATAATTTAAAATTTTAAGGAGGGAAAATTTACATGGCAACAGTAACAGGAAATGCGGTAGCAAGCGAAAAAATCAGAATAAGATTAAAAGCTTATGATCATGTAGTTTTAGAACAGTCTGCTGAAAAAATAGTAGATACTGCTAAAAAAACAGGAGCAAAGGTTTCAGGTCCTATTCCACTACCAACAGAAAAGGAAATCATAACAATATTACGTTCTCCACACAAACACAAAGATTCAAGAGAACAATTTGAAATGAGAACACACAAAAGAGTTATCGATATTCTTTATCCAACACAAAAAACTGTAGACAGTCTTATGAAAATAGACTTACCAGCAGGTGTTGATATAGAAATCAAATTATAATTTAAATTATTTAGGAGGTCTCTTATAAGACCAAGCTGATGTACTATTTAAAATAGAAATTAAAATATCAGCCAATAGTATTAGGAGGAAAGAAATGAAAACTTTAATAGGAAAAAAAGTTGGAATGACTCAAATATTTGATGAAAAAGGAAGAGTAATTCCAGTAACAGTTATCGAAGCTGGACCTTGTGTAGTAGCACAAGTTAAATCAGTAGAAACAGACGGATACAATGCTATCCAATTAGGATTTGGAGATGTAAAAGAATCTAAATTAAACAAACCAGAAAAAGGACACTTTGCAAAAGCAAATATAGCTCCAAAAAAACATTTAAGAGAATTTAGATTAGATTCAGTAGAAGGAATTACTGTTGGAACAGAATTAACAGTAACAGAATTTGCTGAAGGAGATAGATTAGACATCCAAGGAACAACAAAAGGAAAAGGATTCCAAGGTGTTATTAAACGTCATGGTCAACACAGAGGACCAATGGGACATGGATCTATGTATCACAGAAGACCAGGTTCAATGGGACCAACATCAACTCCAGGTAGAGTATTCAAAGGTAAAAAATTACCAGGACATATGGGAAGAGTTACTGTAACAATACAAAACTTAGATGTTGTTAAAGTTGATAGCGACAAAAATGTAGTTTTAGTAAAAGGTAGCGTACCTGGACCTAAAGGTGCAATATTAAAATTAAAAACAAGTGTAAAAGCATAGGAAGGAGGAAATGAAATGCCAAGTATAGATGTATACAATATTGAAGGAAAGAAAGTTGACTCAGTTAACTTAAGTGAAGAAATATTTGGAATTGAACCAAATGAAGCTGTTGTACACAGTGTATTAGTTAACTTTTTAGCTAATCAAAGACAAGGTACACAAAGTACAAAAACAAGAGCAGAAGTTCGTGGTGGTGGAAGAAAACCATGGAGACAAAAAGGAACTGGTAGAGCAAGACAAGGAAGTATTAGAGCTCCACAATGGATTAAAGGTGGTATAGCTTTAGGACCAAAACCTCGTACATATGCATACACAGTAAATAAAAAAGAAAGAAGATTAGCTATAAAATCAGTTTTAAGTTCAAAAGTATTAGAAAACGAATTAGTTGTTGTTGACAACTTAAACTTAAAAGAAATTAAAACAAATGCTATGGTTAAAGCTTTAAATAACTTAAAAGTAGAAGGAAAAACTTTAATATTATTACCAGAAAAGAACGAAACAGTTCAAAAATCTGCTAGAAATATAGAAAATGTTAAAACTACTTTAGTTAATACAATAAATGTATATGATTTATTAAAATACAACAAATTAGTTGTTACATTAGATACAGTTAAAAAATTAGAGGAGGTGTACGCATAATGATGCCAGAAGATATAATAATAGAGCCAGTTATTACTGAAAAAAGTAATGATGAACTTCAAGGTGGAAAGTATACTTTCAAAGTTAGCAAAAAAGCTACAAAAGTTGATATAGCAAGAGCTGTAGAAAAATTATTTGATGTTAGAGTATTAAACGTAAATACTGTAACTGTAAGAGGAAAACAAAAAAGAGTTGGAAGATCAGTAGGAATGACTTCTGATTGGAAAAAAGCTGTAGTTACAATAGATACAGATCCTCAAGCTAAAACATATTTAGCAAAAGGTGGAAAATCTAAAAAAGTTTCTAAAACAGTTAAAAACTCAATTGATGCTTACGGAATTTAATTTGTAAGATAAGTATTATCGGGAAAATACCCGGAAAATAAAGAATATCTGTTATACGGAGCAGGAAAAAATCCGTAAATAAAAAATTAGAGGAGAGAATAAAAATGGGAATGAAACATTTTAACCCAACAACTCCATCACTAAGAAACATGACAGTTTCTACATTTGATGAAATTACAAAAAAGACTCCTGAAAAATCTTTATTAGCAACAAAAAAGAAAAATGCAGGAAGAAACTCATATGGAAGAATTACTGTTAGACATCAAGGTGGAGGAAACAGACAAAAATATAGAATAGTAGATTTTAAAAGAAAAAAGGATGATATGACAGCAACTGTAATTGGTATTGAATATGATCCAAACAGAAGTGCTAACATAGCATTAATAGAATATGAAGATGGAGAAAGAGCATACATCTTAGCTCCAATCGGATTAACAGACGGAAATAAAGTTGTATCTGGAGAAAAAGCAGATATCAAACCAGGAAACTGTATGAAAATTGAAAACATACCAGTTGGTACAATGATTCATAATATAGAATTAAATCCTGGTCAAGGTGGAAAATTAGTTAGAGCAGCAGGTCAAGAAGCTCAATTAATGGCTAAAGAAGGAAAATATGCTCACGTAAGACTTCCATCAGGAGAAATGAGATTAGTTATGGCTAGATGTAGAGCAACAATAGGAACTATTGGTAACTCAGATCATGAAAACGTTAAAGTTGGTAAAGCTGGAAAAACAAGACATATGGGAATTAGACCAACAGTTAGAGGATCAGTTATGAACCCATGCGATCACCCTCATGGTGGTGGTGAAGGTAGAGCTCCAGTAGGTCATGCAGGACCAATGACACCTTGGGGTAAACCAGCTCTAGGATACAAGACAAGAAAACGTAACAAAAAATCAAATAAATTTATCGTAAAGAGAAGAAAATAATAAGATAAATAATAAATAAATTATTAAGGAGGGAAATTTTAATATGTCAAGATCAAGCAAAAAAATGCCTTATGTTTCTCAAAAGCTTTTAGCCAGAATCGAGAAAATGAATGAAACTGGAGAAAAAGAAGTTTTAAAGACATGGTCAAGAGCTTCTACAATATACCCACAAATGGTTGGACACACAATAGCTGTTCATGATGGTAGAAAACATGTACCAGTTTATTTAACAGAGGAAATGATAGGACATAAATTAGGAGAATTTGCTCCTACAAGAACATTTAAAGGTCATGCCGGAGATAAGACAACTAAAAAATAAGATATAGTTCTTAAAAAATAAGGAGGTAAATAAAGTGGAAGAAAAGCAAGAAATGATTCCAGAAGCAGTAGCAACTCTTAAAAATGCTAGAATTTCAGCTAGAAAAGTTAAAATAGTAGCAGATTTAATAAGAGGTAAAGATGCAAAAGAAGCTTTAGCAATTGTAAAATTCACACCAAAAGCTTCATCTGAAATAATAGAAAAATTATTAAAATCAGCTATAGCAAATGCTGAAAATAACCATGGTATGAAATCTAATAACTTATATGTTGCTGAAATATATGCAAACCAAGGTCCAACAATGAAAAGAATTAGACCAGCTGCAAAAGGTTCAGCAGTAAGAATTAGAAAGAGAACAAGCCATATAACAATAAAATTAAGAGAAAGAGCATAAGAAAGGAGGAGTTATTAAAATGGGACAAAAAATGGATCCACATGGATTAAGAGTTGGTGTTATCAAAGATTGGAGTTCAAAATGGTACGCTGATTCAAAGAATTTTGGAGAATATCTTGTAGAAGATAATAAAATTCGTAAATATATAAAGAAAAAATTATATGTTAGCGGAATTTCAAAAATAGAAATTGAAAGAACTGCTAAATTTGTTAAAGTTAATGTTTATACAGCTAAACCAGGATTAGTAATCGGAAAAGGTGGAAACTTAGCAGAAACATTAAAAAATGAATTACAAAAAATGATTAACAAAGATGTTAATTTAAATATTGTTGAGGTTAAAAATGCTGATATGGATGCACAATTAGTTGCAGAAAACATAGCAGGACAATTAGAAAGAAGAATTTCATTCAGAAGAGCCATGAAACAATGTATGCAAAAAACTATGAAATCAGGTGCTTTAGGAATTAAAACTTCAGTATCTGGAAGATTAGGTGGAGCTGATATGGCTAGAACTGAATTCTATAAAGATGGTACAATACCACTTCAAACTTTAAGAGCAGATATCGATTACGGTTTTGCTGAAGCAGATACAACTTATGGAAAAATAGGTGTAAAAGTTTGGATATATAAAGGAGAAGTTCTTCCAACCAAAAAAGAGAAAGTGGAAGGAGGAGAAGACTAATGCCATTAATGCCAAAAAGAACAAAATATAGAAAATTACAAAAAGGTAGAATGAGAGGAAAAGCTACTAGAGGTAATAAAGTAACAGATGGAGAATTTGGTCTACAAGCAGTAGATGCAGCATTAATAACATCTAACCAAATAGAAGCAGCTCGTATTGCTATGACTCGTTATACTAAAAGAGGTGGTAAAGTTTGGATTAAAATATTCCCAGACAAACCAATCACAAATAAAGGTATAGGTACTCGTATGGGTAAAGGTAAAGGTGCTGTAACATATTGGGTAGCAGTTGTTAAACCAGGAAGAGTAATGTTCGAAATAGCTGGTGTATCTGAAGATGTTGCAAAAGAAGCTTTAAGATTAGCTGCAAACAAACTATCTGTTAAATGTAAATTTGTAAAAAAAGAAACTGAAATAGGTGGTGATGTAGATGAAGATAAATAAGATTAAAGAAATGTCTTCACCAGATTTAGAAAAAGAATTAGGAGAATTAAAATCAGAACTTTTTAAATTAAGATTTACAAAAAAAGCAAACGGTTTAGATAATCCTATGAAAATTAAAGAAGTGAAAAAAGACATTGCTAGAATAAAAACAATATTAAATGAAAGAAAATTAAATGAAGCAAAATAATTGCATTTCATAAATATTAAAGGAAGGAGATCGTTCGAATGGAAGAAAGAAATCTTCGTAAAGTTATGATTGGTACAGTTGTTTCAAACAAAATGGACAAAACAGTTGTTGTTGCAGTTGAAACAAGTGAAAAACATAAAATTTATGGTAAAGTTCAAAAAAGAACTTATAAATTAAAAGCTCATGATGAAAAAAATGAGTGCCAAGAAGGAGATAAAGTAAAAGTTATGGAAACAAGACCTCTATCAAAAGATAAGAGATGGAGAGTTGTAGAAATAGTAGAAAAAGCTATTATAAAATAATTTTATCTCAAAAAAATAATAAATGTAAAATGTAATAAATAAACAAACTTTGTTTAAAGGAGGGAAATTACAATATGGTACAACAACAAACTATACTAAAAGTTGCTGATAACACAGGAGCAAAAGAAATTATGTGTATTAGATGTTTAGGTGGATCTTACAGAAAATATGCAAAAGTTGGTGATGTAATAGTTGCATCTGTTAAAAGTGCTGCTCCAGGTGGAATGGTAAAAAAAGGTGATGTAGTTAAAGCAGTTGTAGTTAGAACTAAAAAGCCTACAAGAAGAGCTGATGGTTCATACATAAGATTTGATGAAAACGCTGCTGTAATAATAAAAGAAGATGGAAATCCAAAGGGAACTCGTATATTTGGACCTATCGCTAGAGAGTTAAGAGAAAAAAATTATATGAAAATATTATCTTTAGCTCCAGAAGTTTTATAATTAGAAATAATTAAATGAATATTAATAATAAATAATAGAGGAGGCGAAATCCTAAATGTTAAAAGTAAAAAAAGGTGACACAGTTAAAGTTTTATCAGGAAATGATAAAGGTAAAACTGGAGAAGTTTTAGAAGTTATGCCAACAGTAGAAAAAATAATTGTTAAAGGTATAAATATTAAGAAAAAACACATGAAACCAAGAAGACAAGGTGAAGAAGGCGGAATAATATCTAAAGAATTCCCAATTCATATGAGCAAAGTTAGTGTTGTATGCCCAAAATGTGGTAAAGCTGTAAGAATTGGATTTGAAATGGATAAAGATAATAAAGTTCGTGTATGTAAATCATGTGGAGCAAAAATAAAATAATTGTAGAAAGGAGGATAATTTAAAATTATGGAAATTTTAAGAGATCAATACAAAAATGAAGTAATTCCAGCAATGATGAAAAAATTCAATTATAAATCAATAATGGAAGTTCCAAAATTAGATAAAATAGTAATTAATATAGGTTTAGGAGATACAAAAGAAAATCCTAAATCATTAGAAAATGCAATAAAAGATTTAAGCGAAATAACAGGTCAAAAACCAATCGTTACAAAATCTAAAAAAGCTATAGCTGCTTTTAAATTAAGAGCTAATGTTGATGTAGGTTGTAAAGTTACATTAAGAAGTGGAAAAATGTATGATTTTGCATACAAACTATTTAATGTAGCACTACCTAGAGTAAGAGATTTTAGAGGAGTATCTGCTAATTCTTTTGATGGAAGAGGTAACTATTCAATGGGTGTTAAAGAACAATTAATATTCCCTGAAATTGAATATGATAAAATTGATAAAATTAGAGGTATGGATATAATATTTGTAACTACTGCTAAATCAGACGAAGAAGCAAAAGAGTTATTAAAATTATTAGGTATGCCATTTAAGAATTAATTTTCTTAGGTTAGTTAAGAAGAAAGGAGAAATTCATGGCTAAAAAATCTTTAAAAGTTAAACAACAAAAAGCACAAAAATATGCAACAAGAGAATATAACAGATGTAAAATATGTGGAAGACCACATGCTTACATCAGAAAATTTGGAATTTGCCGTGTATGCTTTAGAGAATTAGCACATAAAGGCGAAATACCAGGTGTAAAAAAAGCAAGTTGGTAAAATTTATATATATAACAATTTAAAAGGAGGGATAAAATTGATTACTACTGATCCAATAGCAGATATGCTAACAAGAATTAGAAATGCAAATAGTGCAAAACATAAAACAGTAGATATTCCAGCTTCAAATATGAAATTAGCAATAGCTGATATATTATTTAAAGAAGGATACATAAAATCTTTTGAAGAGATAAAAGTTGAAAATAATCAAGGTATTATAAGAATAACTTTAAAATATGATGAAAAGGGTAGTAGAGTTATCGACGGATTAAAAAGAATCAGTAAACCAGGACTTAGAGTATATGCATCAAAAGATGAATTACCAAAAGTATTAAATGGTTTAGGAATAGCTTTAATATCTACATCTAAAGGAATCAAAACAGATAAAGAAGCAAGAAATGAAGGACTAGGCGGAGAAGTTATCGCTTATGTTTGGTAATATAGCAAAATAAATTATAAGGAGGGAAAATTCACATGTCTAGAATAGGAAATAAACCTATTACAGTTCCAGAAGGTGTTGAAGTAAAATTAGACGGACAACATATTACTGTAAAAGGACCAAAAGGAACATTAGAAAGAGATATTCATAAAAACATGACAGTTACTATGGATGGAAATGTTATAAAAGTAACAAGACCAAACGATGAAGCTGAAAATAGAAGTTTACATGGATTAACAAGAACTTTAATCAGTAACATGATTGAAGGTGTTTTAAATGAATATAAAAGAGAATTAGAAATAAATGGTGTTGGATATAGAGCTCAATTAAAAGGAAAAACATTAGTTTTAACTTTAGGATATTCACATCCAGTTGAAATGGAAGCTCCAGAAGGAATTACTTTCGAAGTACCAGCTCCAAACAAAATCATCGTTAAAGGTGTTGATAAAGAGCAAGTTGGTCAAATCGCAGCTGTAGTTAGAACAAAAAGACCACCAGAAGTATATAGAGGTAAAGGTATCAAATATGTTGAAGAACATATTAGACGTAAAGAAGGAAAAGCTGGTAAAAAATAAAATATTAATAATTAATATAGAATATTTATTAGCAAAAATTTTTTATAAAGCTCATATAAGAAAACTAATGCTGTTACATTAGTTAGAAAGGAGAAATGAAAATGGTTTCTAAAACAGATAGAAAATTTGAAACAAGAAGAAGACATATCAGAGTTCGTAGAAAAATAAGTGGAACTGCAGAACGTCCAAGATTATGTATATATAGAAGTAATAAAAATCTATTTGCTCAATTAATAGATGATGTTACAGGTACTACAATAGTTAGTAGCTCTACTCTTGATAAAGACATAAAAACAAAAGCATCTAACAAAGAAGCAGCTAAAGAAGTTGGTGCTGCTATAGCTAAAAAAGCAATTGAAAAAGGTGCTGAAACTGTTGTTTTTGATAGAAGTGGATATCAATATCACGGAATAATTAAAGAATTTGCAGAAGCTGCAAGAGAAGCAGGATTAAAATTCTAAGATTAATAAAAAGGAGGGAAATTTAAATTCATGGAAAATAATACATCAGAATTAAAAGAAAAAGTTGTATCTATAAGCAGAGTTGCTAAAGTTGTTAAAGGTGGTAGAACTTTCAGATTTAGTGCCGTTGTAGTTGTTGGAGATGGAGCAGGACATGTTGGTGTTGGTAATGGTAAAGCAGCAGAAGTTCCTGATGCAATCAAAAAAGCTATAGAAGAAGCTAAAAAGAATTTAATAACAGTTCCAATAGTTGGAACAAGTATACCACATGAATTTGTTGGTCAATTCGGTAGTGCAAAAGTTATGTTAAAACCAGCTGTAGAAGGTACTGGAATTATAGCAGGAGGAAGCGTTAGACCTGTAATAGAATTAGCAGGATACAGAGACATAAGAACAAAAGTTATAGGAACAAACAATCCTAGAAACGTTGTTTATGCTACACTAGAAGGACTAAAAAATATGCAAACATTAGAGCAAGTTGCTAAAAAAAGAGGTAAAAAAGTAGAAGATATTTTATAAAAAATTAGTTGATTTATAAAATAACATAGTATATACTTAGTATAATAAAAATAAGGAGGTGTAACCACATAATGAAATTAGATGAATTAACACCAGCACAAAGTACAAAATCAAGAACTAGAGTAGGACGTGGAATTGGTTCTGGTCTTGGAAAAACATCTGGTAGAGGTCATAAGGGTCAAAAAGCAAGATCAGGTGGTGGAGTAAGAAGAGGCTTTGAAGGAGGTCAAACACCACTATATAGAAGATTACCAAAAAGAGGATTTACAAATATTCATGCTAAAACTTACACAGAAGTAACTTTAACAATGCTTAACAAGGCTACTACTGAAGAAGTTACAGCAGAAAGCTTAATAGCAGATGGAATAATCAGTAAAGCAAATGATGGAATAGTAATCCTTGCTACTGGAAACTTAGAGAAAAAATTAGCTGTAAAAGCTAACAGATTTACTAAAGCAGCAAAAGAAAAAATTGAAGCTTTAGGTGGAAAGACAGAGGTGATTTAATTGTTTAACACCATAAAAAACGCTTTAAAAACTCCAGATGTTAGAAAAAGATTATGGTATACACTATTATTAATAATCATTTTTAGACTTGGATGTTTTATTTCAGTACCAACTGTAGATTCAACTCTACTAGCAAATATGGGATCAAATGGAATAACACAACTTATAAATACATTAACTGGTGGTGCTTTTTCTAGATTTTCAATATTTGCAATGTCAATTACTCCATATATTACAGCTTCAATTGTTATCCAATTGTTAGGTATGGTAATACCTTCTTTAGAAAGATTAACTAAAGAAGGTGGAGAAACAGAAAGAGCAAAAGTTAATAGATACACAAAAATATTAACTTTATTCTTATCACTAGCAGAAGGTTTAGGAATTTATTTAACATATAAATCTACTGGAATTTTCATAAATCCAGGACCTTTAACAGGATTTTTAGTTGTATTATCTTTTATGGCAGGAACAGCATTACTTATGTGGTTAGGAGAGCAAATTACTACAAAAGGTGTTGGAAATGGAATTTCAATGTTAATATTTGTTGGTATAATCGCAGGATTACCAGAAGGTGTAAAAACACTATATAAATTAGTATTCTCAACAACTTTCTCAACAACAAATTTATTATTAGCATTAGGAATAATATTAGGAACTATTATTTTAATAACAGCAGTTGTATTTGTACAACAAGCTGAAAGAAGAATACCAGTTCAATATTCTAAAAAAGTTGTAGGAAGAAAAATGATGGGAGGACAAAGTACTCATATACCATTGAAATTAGCAATGGCTGGTGTAATGCCAATAATCTTTGCTTCATCATTTATGACATTCCCAGCAATGATAATTCAAATATTTAACAGCAATATAGCTGAGCAATCAGGATTTTTAGCTGGTTTATATAAATTATCAATTGCAACATCAACATCAACATTAACAACATCTGCAGGAGCTACATATCCATTACCAATTGGATATTCAATAGCAAATGCCTTAATATATTTACTATTAATAGTTGGATTTACATTCTTCTATACATATGCAACATTCAATCCAGCAGAAATATCAAGCAATATTAAGAAAAACGGTGGATTTATACCAGGAATTAGAACTGGTAAATCAACTACAGAATATTTATCATCAGTAATAAGTAAATTAACTATATTTGGTGGATTTTTCTTAGCACTTATAGCTATAATTCCAATGATGGCAAGATTTACAACAGTAGATTTGGCCTTTGGAGGAACATCAATACTTATTATAGTTGGTGTAGCATTAGAAACAATGCAACAATTAGAGTCACAAGTAGTAATGAAACATTATAAAGGTTTTTTAGAATAAAGCAATAAAAGCAATTTAATTATTATAAAAAATATACAAAAGTTGGAAGAATAAATATTAATACTATATTTGGCTTCCAACTTTATATATGATTTTTTAAATAACTAACATATTGTGCAGTAAAATTAGTTATTTAAAAAGTTATATATCAATAATAACTTTATATAAGGAGGAATAATTATGTATATTATAATGTTAGGTGGACCTGGAAGTGGTAAAGGTAGTGTAGGAGGAAAAATTTCTGAAGATTTAAAACTACCACATATAGCAACAGGAGATATTTTTAGAGCTGAGCTTAAAAATGAGACTGAATTAGGCAAAAAAATTAAAAAATATATGGACAATGGTTTACTTGTACCAGATGAAGTAGTTATTGAAATAGTAGAAAATAGATTATCACAAGATGATGCAAAAAATGGTGCTGTACTAGATGGATTCCCAAGAACAAAAGAACAAGCAATAGCTCTAGATAAATTCCTTGCAGGAAGAAATCAAAAAGTTAATGCTGCAATTGAATTAGATGTTTCAGATGAAGATATAGTAAAAAGAATAGTAAAAAGAGTAGTTTGCTCAAATAAAGATTGTGGAGAATCATTTAATACAGAGTTCAAACCACCAAAGGTAGAAGGAATATGCGATAAATGTGGTTCAAAATTAACAAAAAGGGCTGATGATAATGAAGATACAGTTATGCAAAGACTAAAAGTTTATCATGATACATCAAAAGAATTGTTAAAATACTATAAAGAAACAGGAGCTCTATGTACAATACACCCAGATATATACTCAAAAACTGTATTAGAAGACAATGTAGCAGAAGCAGAAGAATATTTAAAAAATAAATAGAAACGATAGTGTGTAGATAAGGAAGTAATGAAAAGTGATAACAATAAAATCAAAAAGTGAAATTGAATTAATGAGAGAAGTATGTAAATTAACAGGTCTTATGTATAAAGAGCTTGAAAAACACATAAAGCCTGGAATTTCAACATATGAATTGGACAAAATAGCGGAAAATTTTATGAGAGCACATGGTGCTTTACCAGCACAAAAAGGATATAATCCAGGAATAAAAGGTGTTCCACCTTTTCCATGCTCTATATGTACATCAATAAATGATGAAGTAATTCATGGAATACCTTCAAAAAGAGCAATATTAAAAGAAGGAGATGTATTAAAAATTGATACAGTTCTTTTAAAAAATGGATTTAATGGTGATGCTGCAAGAACATTTATCGTTGGAAAACCAAAAAGCAAAGAAGATGAAAGATTAGTAGAAATAACTAAGCAAGCATTTTTTGAAGGAATAAAATATGCAAAAAAAGGAAATAGAATTGGAGATATTGGACACGCAATTCAAGAATTTGTAGAAAAAAATGGTTATTCAGTTTTAAGAGAGTTCCAAGGACACGGAATCGGAAGATCAATGCATGAAGATCCGGGTATACCAAATTACGGAAAAGCAGGTAAAGGACCAAGAATAGAACCAGGTATGACTCTTGCAATAGAACCAATGGTAATAATGGGAAAACCTGATATTTTGGAGCTTGATGATGGCTGGACAATTATATCAGAAGATGGAACTCAAACTGCACATTATGAAAATACAATTTTAATTACAGAAAAAGAGCCGGAAATATTGACATTAGTGTAAAAATGGTATATACTATAAAAGCTATTGTTTAATATAGCAAATTTTATTTTATGAAAGAAAAATGGAGGTAGAAATGGCAAAAGAGGATGTTATTGAAGTTGAAGGAACTGTTGTAGAAACATTACCAAATACTAATTTCAAAGTAGAGCTTGAAAATGGACATCAAATTCTAGCACATATTTCTGGAAAATTAAGAATGAACTACATAAAGATTCTTCCAGGAGACAAAGTAAAAGTTGAGCTTTCACCATATGATTTAAATAGAGGAAGAATTACATGGAGAGCAAAATAAATTAGCAAAAATATCTGATTGATACCCAACAATCAATTAATATATTAAAACAATGTTTAGGGAGGTGTTAAAAATGAAGGTAAGACCATCAGTAAAACCAATTTGTGAAAAATGTAAAGTTATCAAAAGAAAAGGTGTAATTAGAGTGATTTGTGAAAATCCTAAACATAAACAAAGACAAGGATAATAAACAAATTTTGGTATTCGCACAAACCTGAAAAGCGGCTGAAAGTTTAGGTTTGTGTTAATATATATAAGTTTTATAAAATATTAAAGACTATAATATAAGTTAAAATCCGATTAACTTATATTTAGTGCATTTCACCTTTAATATTAATTAAAACATCAAACACAAAACATTAAAAATAATATTTATAGAAAATTTTGGAGGTGCAAAAATAATGGCTCGTATATCAGGAGTAGATTTACCTAGAGAAAAAAGAATAGAAATAGGATTAACATACATTTATGGAATAGGTTTATCAAGTTCTCAAAAAATATTAGCAAAAGCTGGTGTAAATCCAGATGTTAGAGTAAAAGATTTAACAGATGAACAAGAACAAGCAATAAGAAATGCTATGGATGGATATGTTGTTGAAGGAGACTTACGTAGAGAAGTAGCTCTAAACATCAAAAGACTTACAGAAATAGGATGCTATAGAGGACTAAGACATAGAAGAGGTCTTCCAGTAAGAGGACAAAGAACAAAAACTAATGCTCGTACTAGAAAAGGACCAAGAAAATTAGTTAGTAAAAGTAAGAAATAATTAAGGAGGTAAAACATAAATGGCTACAAAAAATGTAACAAAAAAAGTAACTAGAAGAAGAGATAGAAAAAATATCGAAAAAGGTATGGCTCATATTCATTCTAGTTTTAATAACACAATAGTTACACTTACAGATGTTCAAGGTAATGTTTTATCTTGGGCAAGTGCTGGTGAATTAGGATTTAAAGGATCTAGAAAAAGTACTCCATTTGCAGCTAGTGAAGCAGCTGAAACAGCAGCTAAAGCAGCTATGGAACACGGATTAAAAACAGTAGAAGTATTTGTAAAAGGACCAGGTTCTGGTCGTGAAGCTGCTATAAGATCATTACAAGCAGCAGGGTTAGAAATAAGCAGTATAAAAGATGTAACACCAATACCACACAATGGTTGCAGACCACCAAAAAGACGTCGTGTATAATTAATATGTAATAAGGAAGGTGAAATTAGAAATGTCAAGATATAGAGAACCTGTTTTGAAAAGATGTAGATATTTAGGTATCAGTCCAACAGTAATAGGAATAGACAAAGAATCTAATCGTAAAAAATCATTAAAAAGACAAAAGAAAGTTTCAGAATATGCTATTCAGTTAAAAGAAAAACAAAAATTAAAATTTATTTATGGAGTTAGCGAAAAACAATTTAGAAAATATTTCGATATGGCTTCTAAAAAGAAAGGTAAGACTGGTGAAGTATTACTACAAATACTAGAAAGCAGATTAGACAACGTTATATTCAGATTAGGATATGCAAAAACAAGAGCTCAAGCTAGATTACAAGTAACACATGGTGCATTCGAAGTTAATGGACAAAAAGTTGATATACCATCTTACTTAGTGAAAGTTGGAGACGTTGTTGCTGTAAGAGAAATCAGAAAAGATAACGGAACAATAAAATTGAGTGCTGAAGAAAATGCATCAAGATTAGTTCCAACTTGGTTAGAAAAAGATGCTGACAAATTATCAGGTAAAGTATTAGCAATTTCTTCAAAAGAAGAAATCGATTATCCTGTTGAAGAGCACTTAATAGTAGAGCTTTACTCAAAATAGTAGTTTAGCTATAAAATATTATATTTGTCGATATATAATGGAATTTATTTTAAAGTGTAGAAATAAAATCTCACTTCTTTATATTAGGAGGTAAAAATGATAGAATTTGAAAAGCCAAATATTAAATGCTTAGAGATAGATAATGACAATAATTATGCTAAATTTGTATGTGAACCATTAGAACGTGGATATGGTATCACAATAGGAAATTCATTAAGAAGAATATTACTTTCTTCATTACCAGGAAGTGCAATAACTGGTGTTAAAATCGAAGGAGTTCAACATGAATTTTCTACAATACCAAACGTAGTAGAAGATGTACCAGAGATAATAGTTAATCTTAAAAATGTAAGATTAAAATTAGATAAGAATGAAGAAAAAACTCTAAGAATTAACTTTAAGGGAGAAGGAGAAGTTAAAGCAGGTGATATAATTACTGATGGAACAGTAGAAATATTAAATCCTGATTTACACATAGCAACTGTTTCTGAAGGTGGTTCACTAGTTATGGAATTAGTTGCCAATATGGGTAGAGGATATAATACTGCTGAAAAAAATAAAAAGGATGATCAACCTTTAGGCTTACTTCCAATAGATTCTATCTACACACCAGTTAAAAAAGTTAATTACGCAGTAGAAAATACTAGAGTTGGACAAATGGTTGATTATGATAAATTAACAATTGAAGTTTGGACAGACGGAAGCTTAAAACCATATGAAGCATTAAGTCTAGCTGCAAAAGTAATGACAGGACATTTAGAATTATTTATAGATTTATCAGAAGCTACTAAGAATACAAAAGTAATGGTAGAAAAAGAAGAATCTAAAAAAGAAAAAGTATTAGAAATGTCAATAGAAGATTTAGAATTATCTGTAAGATCATTCAACTGCTTAAAGAGAGCAAATATAGCAACTGTTGAAGATTTAGCAAATAAAACTGAAGCTGATATGATGAAAGTTAGAAATTTAGGTAAAAAATCTTTAGATGAAGTAACAAATAAGTTACATGCATTAGGATTAGACTTTGCCAGAGAAGATGATTAAAAAGGAGGACTTGTTAAAGTGGCTATAAATAGAAAATTGGGAAAAACAACAGATATAAGATTAGCAATGCTTAAAACTCAAGTAACAGATTTATTATTACATGGTCAAATTGAAACTACTGTAGCAAGAGCTAAAGAAGTTCAACCTATGGCTGAAAAATTAATCGCTTTAGCTATAAGAGAAAAAGATAACTTCGAAGAAGTTGATAGCAAAGTTGTTAAAGCAAAATTAGATAGCAATGGTAATAAAGTTACTGAATTAGTAAAAAGCAAAAATGGAAATGAATATTTAAAAGTAGTTAAAGAAGAAACTACAGAAAAAAGACAAAAAGATATGCCTTCAAGATTAAATGCAAGAAGAACAATGATGAAAAATCTTAACAAAGTAAAAGATACAGAAGGAAATCCTGTAGATTTAGCTACAAAATTATTCAATGAAATAGCTCCAAAATATGTTGGAAGACAAGGTGGTTATACTCGTATAATCAGAAAAGGACAACGTAGAGGAGATGCAGCAGAAGTTGCAATATTAAAATTAGTTTAATATAAATTTTACATATAAAAAAGTTAGATAAAATTAAAACATCTAACTTTTTTTTGCTCTATGAATGATTAATTATAAATGAATTTTATGAAATAATTAAAATAAGTAGATAATAATTATAAATCGGAAGAATAGTAAAATTAGATTTTTATATAATTATTACAAATACATTATTTTAAATTATATGTAAATCACTAAAAGATTATAAAATCATATTATATACAAAAGGGGGCTACAATATGATTGATTTCATATTAAATTGTATATTATGGACATTAGCTCTATATGGTTTTTGGGATATATTAAAAATAATAAAAAGTACATTAAAAAATAGAAGAATAGAATCAAATGGAATATTTGTAATTGTAGCAGTAAAAAATCAAGAGCATCAAATAGAAGGATTTTTACGTTCTGTAATATTTAGAATATTATACGGAAAAGAAGAATATTTAAAGAAAATAATTGTAACAGATTTAGATTCTGTAGACAATACGAAGTCAATATTAGAAAAATTTTCAAATGATTATAGCGAAATAAAATTAGTTGATTGGGAAGCTTGCAAAAAACAACTTGATAGTTTAGAATAGTATTTAGTTAAAGAGAGGAAAGAAAATGAAAAAATTAACTAAGAGTATATTATTTTATGTAGCAATATTAGTAATTATATATGCGATATTTAAGTTTTGTTTGGAGTTTAACAATTACATATTTTTGAAATGGATAGATACTACAGTAATGTTTATAAGTATTATAGGTATTATTTTAGGAACTATACAAATGATATGTCATAGCACCAAAACGAGTAAATGGAAAGTTTTAATAGCAACTTGTGTTTGTACATTTGAGATATTACTTGCTATTGCGGGAGCATGGGCCTATTTTAAATTTTCACCAAGAGAAGAATTGGTTGATAGAGACAACAAAAAAATGATAAAAATAACACATTATGAATTATTATCAAATGATATTGAATATTACGACTACATAAATTACTTTATAAGAAATAAAACAATAAGAATAATTGAAGACTATAGCGATGCAATTGGAACAAAATATTATAGAGGTACAATATTTAATGACGAAAACGGAGAACTCTTTGAAGAATATGATTCAGAAGGAAAGCTTATATATAAAAAAGATGGAATACCAAAAGAAAAGAAGAATGACGAAATAAATAACAATGATACTGAGCAAGTGCAATCAGTTATTCCAGGTAATATTATTTATAAAAAAGAATTTGATAGAACAATAATAGAAGTTAATGTAATAGATGTAGCAATGACTGAATGCGGAATTGAGATAAAAAAATCAACAGATGGTGGAGAAACATGGGAATCACATATTCCAGTAGTTGAAGACCATAAAGAAGAAATACTTGTAACTCATTTAGATGCAGGTTATAGTTTTATAAACGAAAATACTGGCTTTATAAATGATTACATAAAAAATGAAGATCTAAGTGTAGAGGAACAAAAGAATAGACATATGTATGTTACAAATGATGGAGGAAAAACATTTAAAATTGCAACAATAAATATACCAGAGGAAGTTACAGGAATATTATATATTGGTGCAGAAAGCATGCCATACACAGAGAATAATATACTGAAAATGAAAATAAATTCATATAGCACCAAAAACGGAGAAAAAAATCAATATGAGTTTCAAAGTATAGATAACGGATTAACTTGGAATTTTTGTGAAAAATTATAGTAAATATATATAATGCAAAATTTTAGAAAAATTATTTAACCAGTATATTTAAAATTTATTGAATTATCTACCTACATATGATAAACTACAAACATATATAGAGAAACGAGGAATATAGCATTGGAAATTAAAGGTGAACTAAAAGAAATAATATTCCAAAATGATGTAAACGGATATACAATAGGAGTATTAGATACAGAAGAAGAAGAGCTAACAGTAGTAGGATATTTACCATTTATAGCAATAGGAGATAATTTAAAATTAATTGGAAAATATGTAACACATCCAGACTATGGAAGACAATTTAAAATAGAAACATTTGAAAAATTAATGCCAGAAACGGCGGCAAGTTTAGAGCGTTATTTATCAAATGGAATGATAAAAGGAATAGGTCCAGCAATTGCCAAAAGAATAACAAAAATGTTTGGTGAAGAAACATTACATGTATTAAAATTTGAGCCATCAAGACTTGCAGAAGTACGAGGAATATCAAAAGATAAGGCAATTGAAATATCAGATCAATTTAATGAAAATTGGGAGTTATGGCAAATTGTTGGATTTTTAGAAAAATTTGGAATTGGCGTTCAAAATGCACAAAATGTATACAAAACATTAGGTGTAAATGCAATTGAAGAAATAGAAGCAAATCCATATATATTAATAGATGTTGCAAATAATGTAGATTTTAAATTAATTGACAAAATGGCAATGAATTTAGGTTTCGAATATAATAATGAAAAGAGAATTAAAAGTGGAATAAAATATGCTATTTCAAAAGCAACTGCAAATGGTCATTGTGCTGTATTAGAAGATGAATTATATAGATTCATAAAAGTTCTTCTAGGTGTAGAAAATGATGAAATAGAAGATTCTGTAATAGAGCTAAAAGCTAAGGGTGAAATTGTAATTGAAGAGCGAGAAGATAATAATTGGATTTATTTGGATTCATATTACAAAGCAGAAGAAAATGTAGCAAATAAATTAATAACTCTAGATAAAGCAAGGAATATGAAACATATAAATGATTTTGAAGATGAGCTAGAAAAAATAGAACAAAAAACTGATTTAATATTATCAGATAAACAAAAAGAAGCTATTGAAGCTGTAAATGATAACAATGTTTGTATAATTACAGGTGGACCTGGTACAGGTAAAACAACAATTATAAAAGTTATATTAGAGCTATATAAATCAAAAAAAAGAAAAACCGTATTATGCGCACCAACAGGAAGAGCTGCAAAAAGAATGACTGAAACAACAGGTGAAGAAGCAAAAACACTACATAGATTGTTAGAAATAGGTAAAATTGAAGAAGAGCGAACAAGTAAGTATAATGATTTTGATGTAGCACCATTAGATGCAGATGTAATAATTGTTGATGAAATGTCTATGGTTGATTTATTTTTGATGAATTATTTAGTGAAAGCAATATATCAAGGTTCAAAATTAGTCCTTGTTGGAGATGTAGATCAGTTGCCATCTGTAGGACCAGGAAATGTTCTTGCAGATTTAATAAACTCAAAAAGAATAAAGACAATTGTATTAAATAAAATTTTTAGACAAGCAGCAAAAAGTAAGATAATAATAAATTCTCACAGAGTAAACAGTGGAGAGACATTTATAAAACCACAAGAATCTGCAGAAGAGCTAAATCAAGATTTTTTCTACATAAAAGAAAATAATCAAGATAAAATTTTAAATCAAATATTATCTTTATGTAGTGGAAGATTAGAATCATACGGAAATTATGAGTTTTTTAAAAGCATTCAAGTTATAACACCAACCAAAAAAGGAATGCTTGGAACAAAAGAGCTAAATAAGGTATTGCAAGAGTGTTTAAATCCATTGCCAGAAGGTGGATTGGAAAGACAAAATCTAGGTGCAAGTTTTAGAGCAGGGGATAGAGTAATGCAAATAAAAAATAATTACGATATTTTCTGGGAAAGAGAAAAATATGGATATGAAACAGGTAATGGTGTTTTTAATGGTGAATTTGGTACTATATTAAAATTAGATGATATAGAAAAAAGAGTAAAAATAAAATTTGATGATGAAAAATATGCATGGTATCAATATTCAGAGCTAGATCAAATAGAACATGCATATGCAATAACAGTGCATAAAGCACAAGGTAGTGAATTTGATGTAGTAATAATGCCAATAGTACAAGCTGCACCAATGCTATTAACACGAAATTTACTATATACAGGAATGACAAGAGCAAAAAAAATGCTAATAATAGTTGGCAATGCAAATGTAATAGAATACATGATTAATAATGCTGATAATAAAAAAAGAAATACGGGGTTAGAATATAAATTAAAAAATATGTAAAAATATAGGGGGCAATTTTAGGAGGTTTTATGAAAAAAAATCTAATTGAAACTGCTCTTAATTTTATTTTTCCCCAAGCTTGTGGCTTTTGTGGGGAAATAACAAACTCGTATTTATGTGAGTATTGTAATGAGTATTTAAAACAAAGACAAATGAATAAAATACAAAAATATGATGATAAGTTTTTTGATGAGCATTTGTGGATATATGAATATAAAGATGAAGTGAGAGAAAAGATAATTGATTATAAATTTAATAATAAATCATATCTATATAGAACATTTCTTCAAATAATTCTATCAACAGAAAGTGTATGTAATTATATTAAAAAATTTGATATATTAATACCTGTTCCAATACATAAAAAAAGAGCGAAAAAAAGAGGTTATAACCAAAGTGAGTTGATTGCAAAAGGAATAGCTAAAGATATAAAATCTATACAATTGCAAACTAATATAATTGAAAAAATAAAAAATATAAAACCACAAAGTACATTATCAAAAGATATGCGTATAGAAAATGTTAAAAATGCATATAGGCTTAAAAAGTGTGACATATGTTTAAAAAATAAAAATGTATTATTAATAGATGATGTATTTACAACAGGAAGTACAGTAAATGAATGTGCTAAAATTTTGTTACAAACAGAATGCAATAAAGTTAGTATAATAACACTTGCTAAGGATTGACAAATGTACATAAAAGTACTTATAATAATGGTAATAATTTATGATATTTTACAAGATCAACTTAGTGAAATTATTATAAGTTTATGAATGTAATGGGGGGATTTTATATGAAATTTATAGTAGGGATAGTAATTGCTGTTGCTATGGTATGTGGAGTATATACGACAAAGTCTATAACAGAAAGTATTGATAAAACATCAAACAATACAGTATCTACACAAACAGATAATAATTATAATAAAAGAATCTTGGGAGGCTGGGAATCATCTGCATCAGGAGGATCTTATTATGTATTTAATAATGATAATACATACTATTGGTATGAAAGTTCCAGTAATTTAAATGATAATTATTATAAAGGAAATATGGAAATTTTGCATGGAACTGATGCAATGGATGAGCTTGGAATAACATTAGAGCAAGTTACTACAGTGATGTCAAATTCAAATTATAAAGTTGGAATTAATAATATTTATTGTATAAAATTGAATCCTACGTATTTAATCAGTGGTGGCGTTGATAAAACAAATACTTTGACAGATAAATTTAATATGAAATTATTATTTGTATATGTAGATGAAAATAATGCACAAGCATATAATTATACAACGAATGATACATATTACTTAGTTAAAAAATAAGATATAATTAAATAGCAAGAAGGAGTAATAATTATGCAAGAAAAAAGGAAAGATTACATAGGTTGGGATGCTTATTTTATGGGAATAGCAATGTTATCTGCACAAAGGAGTAAAGATCCAAATACACAAGTTGGAGCATGTATAGTAAGTAAAGATAAAAAAATATTATCTGTAGGATATAATGGGGCTCCAAATGGATATGATGATAAACATATGCCTTGGGATAGAGAAGGAGACTTTATGAATACAAAATACGCATATGTATGTCATGCAGAGCTAAATGCTATATTAAACAATAAAGGTTCAAACTTAGAAGGGGCAACAATATATGTAGATTTATTTCCATGCAATGAATGTGCAAAAGCAATAATACAGTGTGGAATAAAAGAAATTGTATATAAGTCAGATAAGTATAATGGAACAGATGGAAATATAGTATCGAAAAAAATGTTAGATTATTGTGGGGTAACATACAGAAAATATGAAGAAAGCCATAAGGAAATAAAACTAGATTTATAAAAAAGAACATTGAATATTTTTCAATGTTCTTTTTACATATTTTTATACTCTTCCGAAAAAAGATGTACATTTTCCTGAGTCATTTGAGAAGTTAGCTTTTATATAACCACCATCTTTATTTACCCACATATATGAAGTACCTGATGATCTTTTTTCTACCATATAGCCATTAGTGCCAAATTTTGAAACCATATCTTCATATTTAACACCATTAGCACTATTAATTTCGCTTTTTAAATTACTTGAGTCTGATAAATCAGTTTTATCATCTTTTAGTAAATCGTCATCGATATCAATAGTAATTGTAGCTGTTTTAGCGCTATAATAAGTTGCTGTTAATGTTGTATCGTCTGTGATTTTCCAAGTATATTTATTATATTTTTCATCAACTAATTCACCATCAGATCCTATAATAGAATTGATTTCTTCAACTGTATTTTCTGGTTTTATTTTATCCATATATTCGAAAACTTTTAAATCTTCTTTGTTTGATTCAGTTGTTGATTCAGTTGAGTTTTCGCTTGAATTACTTTTTGAATCTTTATTAGAATCATTATCTTTTGATCCACATCCTGATAAAGAAAATACTAAACATAAAATTAATGCTAATAAACCAATTTTTGAAATTGTTTTTTTCATAAATACACCTCCCCTCCAAAGCTAACTTTATAATATTTTAAGAAATTTGTCAACTACAAGGACGTTTTTACTTCTATAATCTAGATAGTTATAAGCAAATAATTTTATTTGACAAATTAATATTATAAATGTTAAAATATTAATATTAAGAGTGTACCTAAACATAATATGTGAGCGGTACAGAATAACAACAGTTATTTACACAGAAGTGAGTAAAGTCTTACAGAGGAGTCTTAATAGTTTATTAATGATGTATTATAAACGAATAAGAAACTTTGTAAGGCTTTTTTTTCGAATAATACACATAAAGAAAGGGGATTTTTATGAAGTATTTTAAAAAGTTAGTTGGGGATAGAATATACCTATCACCAAGAAGTACAGAAGATTATGAAATTTTTACAGAATGGATGAATGATTTTGAAACAACAGATTATGTAGGAAGAAGTGGACAAATACAATCAGTATCAGCAGAAAAAGATTTTTTAAATGAGCATGCTAATCAAAGAGCTGCATTTGTAATTGTAACATTAGATGATAATAAAATGATTGGAACTGTTTGCCTAGAAGAATTTAATGATATAGATAGAACTGCAACACTAGGAATTTTCATAGGTGATAAAAATTACAGAAGTAAAGGATATGGAACAGAAGCAATTAGATTAATATTAGAATATGGATTTAAATATTTAAATTTACAAAACATAAAATTAGATTTAATGGAATTTAATGGAAGAGCCCTAAAATGTTATCAAAAATGTGGATTCAAAGAGTATGGAAGAAGAAGAAAATGCAAATATATAAATGGAAAATACTATGATACAATATCAATGGATATATTAGCAGAAGAGTTTGAAGGAGACTACATAAGAAATAAAAATATATAGTTTTATAAATGTTTCTACAGTAGTAAGTGTTGTAATATACTATGCTTTTGATAAATATGAAAAAAATGAAAATGTAATGTGAAAATACTTGACAAATCAGCCGAAAAGGTGTAAAGTATATAAGCATTACATTTTTTTGAGATATATCAAAAAATCTCAAGAAAGGGAGCAAAACGAAAGTATGGAAGAAAAAATAAAAATAGGAATACTATTCGGAATATATGGTAAGTTACTAACAGAAAAGCAATATGAATTATTAAATGATTATTACAACAATGACTTATCACTTTCAGAAATAGCAGAAAATAATAATATAACAAGGCAAGCCGTAAATGATGTAATAAATAAAGGAAAAAATAAACTAATTGAAATAGAAGAAAAATTAGCATTTATGAAAAAAATGTTAAATCAAGAAAAAGAAATAAAGCTAATAATAAATGAACTAAAAAATGCAGAAAATAAAACATTAAAAAAAGAACAAATACAAGACATACAAAAAAGGCTAGAACAATTAATTTAATGTAAGGAGGAACTTCAAATGGCATTTGAGGGATTATCTTCAAAATTTCAAAATATAGCTAGAAAGTTTAAAGGTAAAACACGTATAACAGAATCTGACTTAAAGGAAATGTTAAGAGAAGTTAAATTAGCATTACTAGAAGCAGATGTTAATTATAAAATTGTAAAAGAATTTATTGCCACAATTCAAGAAAAAGCATTAGGGCAAGATGTTCTAAAATCATTAACACCAGGTCAACAAGTAATTAAAATAGTAAAAGATGAACTTGTTGAATTATTAGGAGGAACAGATGCAAGAATAAATATATCACCAAATCCTCCAACAATAATAATGATGGTTGGTTTACAAGGATCTGGTAAAACAACAACAGCAGCAAAGCTTGCAAATATATTAAGAAAAAATGGTAAAAAGCCATTATTAGTAGCTTGCGATGTATACAGACCAGCTGCTATAAAACAATTGCAAGTATTAGGAGCTCAATTAAATATACCAGTATATGCAAATGAAAATTCACAAGATGTTGTAAAAATTTCAAAACAAGCAATTGAGCAAGCAATAAGTAAGCTAAATGATGTAATAATAATAGACACAGCTGGTAGACTTCAAATTGATGAAGTACTTATGGAAGAGCTTAAAAATTTAAAATCAGCAGTAAAACCACACGAAATATTATTAGTTGTAGATAGTATGACAGGTCAAGAAGCCGTAAATGTTGCAGAAAGTTTTAAAGATGCAGTTGGAATTGATGGAATAGTACTTACTAAATTAGATGGTGACACTCGTGGTGGTGCAGCATTATCTGTAAAAAAAGTAACTGGAAGACCAATTAAATATATTGCAACTGGTGAAAAAATGAATGATATAGAGCAATTCCATCCAGATAGAATGGCATCAAGAATTTTAGGAATGGGAGATGTTCTTTCAATAATAGAAAAAGCTGAAGAAGCAATAACAGAAGAAGAAGCTGAAAAGTTAGAAGCTCAATTAAGAAAAAATAGATTTGACATGGATGACTATTTAGCACAATTGAGACAAATAAAAAAGATGGGATCTTTTTCATCTATCCTAAAAATGATACCTGGATTAGGAAGTAAAATGAAGGATATTCAAGTAGATGATAAAGAATTTTTACGAATTGAATCAATGATTTGTTCTATGACCAAAGAGGAAAGAAGAAATCCTAAAATATTAAATGGACAACGTAGATTAAGAATTGCAAAAGGTAGTGGAACAACAGTTGAACAATTAAATAAATTTATGAAGTCATTTGAAATGACACAAAAAATGATGAAACAAATGAAATCTGAAAAAGGTATGAAAAATGTTATGAGAAATCTTAAAGGCATTGATAAAGATGCATTTAAAGATTTGAAATTTTAAGGAGGTGAAAACAAGATGGTAAAAATAAGATTACAAAGACAAGGTGCTAAAAAAGCTCCATTCTATCATATAGTAGTTGCAGATTCAAGATCTCCAAGAGATGGAAGAATCATCGAAAAAATAGGATCATACAATCCAATGACAGACCCAGCAACAATAGTATTAGACAAAGAAAAAGTTGCAGAATGGATCAAAAATGGTGCTAAACCAACAGACACAGTAAAAGCTTTAATAGAAAAAGCTAACTAATTTTAATCCTGGAAAGGAGTAAAAATTATGAAAGAAATTTTAGAACTTATAATTACTAATCTTGTTGACAATAAAGATGAAGTATCAATTGAAGAAATTATAAACAACAAAAATGTTGATTATAAAGTAAAAGTTTCTAAAGAAGATATGGGAAAGGTTATTGGAAAACAAGGAAAAGTAGCAAAATCAATAAGAACTGTTATGAAATCTGTATCTGCCAAAGAAGGCAAGAGAGCAAATATAGAATTCGTAGATTAAGAGGTAAAAATGCAAGAATATTTTGAAATAGGTCAAATTGTAAATACATTTGGTGTAAAGGGATTTGTTAAAGTAAAGCCTTTCACTGATGATTTAGAAAGATTTGAAGAACTAGAATCAATTTTAGTTATTAAAAATAAAGATATGATTGAAATGAAAATTGAAGAAGTAAAATATCAAAAAAATATGGTACTTTTGAAATTGGAAGGCATTGATGATATGACTATGGCAGAAAAATATAAAGGTTGCTATATAAAAATTCATAGAAAAGATGCAAGAGAGCTTGAAGAAGGAACATATTTTATAGCTGATATATTAGGCTCAGATGTGTATACAGATACTGGTGACTATTTAGGGAAAGTTGATGATATATACAATAGTGGAGCACAAGATATATATGTTGTAAAAGATGAACTTGGAAAGCAAATACTTTTACCATCAATCAAAGAAGTTATATTAGATATTGATATTGAAAATCAAAAAGTAACAGTTCATTTATTAAAAGGTTTAATATAATAAATGGAGGAAAAAATGAAATTTGATGTTTTAACACTTTTTCCAGAAATGTTTAATTGTTTAAATGAAAGCATTTTAGGAAGAGCAATTGAAAAAGATTTAATAAATATTAATTTAATAAACATTAGAGATTTTTCAAAAGATAAACATAAAAAAGTAGATGATACTCCATATGGTGGAGGAGCTGGAATGGTTATAAAACCAGATGTTGTATATGATGCATATCAATCTGTAAAAGATGAAAATGCAAAAGTTATATATATGTCTCCACAAGGAAAAGTATTAAATCAAGAAAAAGTAAAAAGCCTTAGTAAAGAGCAGCACTTAATATTGTTATGTGGACATTATGAAGGAATTGATCAACGTGTTATAGATGAAATTGTTGATGAAGAAATTTCTATAGGTGATTATGTTTTGACAGGAGGAGAAATACCTGCAATGGTATTAATTGATTCTGTTAGCAGATATATAGAAGGCGTAATTAGCAGTGAATCTACAAACGAAGAATCATTTTCAAATAATTTATTAGAATACCCACAATATACAAGACCAGAAGTTTTTAATGGTGTGCAAGTTCCAGAAATATTAAAGTCTGGGCATCATGAAAATATAAATAAATGGAGAAGAGCTGAATCTTTAAAAAATACATATAAAAAAAGGCCAGAACTTTTAAAGGATGTTGAATTATCTTATGAAGATAAAAAAAATTTAGGTATTAAATAAAAATTAATATTAAAAAGAAAATAAAGTATTTTTTATAAAATTATAAGACGAAAAGTCAAAATAAAGAAAGGAGAATATCGATGGATATCATAAAATCAATTGAACATGAGCAAATGAAAAATGCGATTCCAGACCTTAAAGTTGGTGATACAATAAGAGTACACCAAAGAATTAAGGAAGGTAATAGAGAAAGAATCCAAGTATTCGAAGGAATAATAATTAAAAAACAAGGTGGAGGATTAAATGCTACATTTACAGTAAGAAGAGTAGCTTACGGATGTGGAGTTGAAAAAACATTCTTAATTCACTCACCAATGGTAGAAAAAATTGAAGTAGTTAGAGTAGGTAAGGCAAGACGTGCTAAATTATACTACCTAAGAGACAGAGTAGGTAAAGCTGCTAAAACTAAGGAAAATATAGGAGCAAGAATTGAAACTAAAGAAATAGTTATCAAAGGTGCAGAAACAGAAGAAGCTCCTGTAGCTGAAGAAGTAGTAACACCAGCTGTTGAAGAAGCAAAAGTTGAAGCTCCAGCTACTGAAGAAGTAAAGGCTGAAGAAGCTCCAAAAGCTGAATAATAAATAAAAAATATACATTCATATTAATGAATGTATATTTTTTTATCTTAAATTCTTAAATATTAGTTTCATATATTTTTTAATTATAAATTATTTTTTGTTAAATATCTTTTTAAAAATAAAGTGAATAAGAAAAATGAATATAATAATAATTTCTAAAATAAGAAAATATGATATCTCCATATCAGATAAAAAAAGACCAAGGCTAAGAGCAATTCCTATAATTCCCATCCATTTGCCTTTGGATTTATTTGAATTAAATTTTATTAATCCAACAATACTGAATACAAATGCTGTTATACAACTGTATGAAATCAAATCAAATCCAAATTTGCTTATTATTATAATACCAAATAAATCAAGTATTTTTAGCAAGGCTATTTCAAGAACTATTATAAAACTTACAGTACATAAAATGTTATATTGTTTTCCTTTATTTTTTTCTTCTTCTTCCATATTTTCCTCCAATAATATATTTTTATATTTATATAGCAAACATACTATGTATTTGTAATTAAATTATAACAAAAAAATTAAAAGATACAATAGTTGTATGTGTAAATTTTCTACATAAAAAATCATCAAACTATTGAGTAAAAAAAATCGGTATGTTATCCTATATAAAAGGAAGGGAGATGTGTTTTATGAAAAAAATTTCTTTAAAAAATAGAGAACTAAGAATTTTGATATATTTTGTATTAATGGCAATAGCATATTATATAGTATTATTTAAAATTGGTGATGTGGGTCTTTCTAATATAGATACTTCAGCGCAAGATCCATTTGTGTGGATTATTTCAAGCTTTGCTAAATTTGTGGAAGATATTATTATTTGGTTTACAGTAATACTTCCAATAGAACTAAGAGCTCTAGTGTCTTTTGTTTGTATTGTTCTTCAAATTACAGCAGTTTTTAGTAAAAAAGGTAAAAGAGCTTTGAATTATATATCAAGTATAATGAATTTATCAAGTAGTGTTATTTTGTTAAGTAGTATTTTACTTGGATTTGGTTATAGATTGTCATCATATATTCCAACATTGTGTGTACTAATTCTAGATATAATAATTTCAATAATAATGATTTGCAGAAATAATGGAAAAAGATATAAAAATGTAGATTTAGATACAGCAGAGCTGTAAATTGGCATAGAAATAATATTAGTAAGAAAGGGGGATGTGATATAAAATATGCAATATATAATACACCTAACAGATGCATGTAATTTAAAATGTAAATATTGTTATGAAAATAAATCTGTAAGAGAAATTTCATTTGACAATATAACAAAAATAATAGACAACGAAATAAAACAAAAAAGTAAATATGCTAGTATATATTTTTATGGTGGAGAACCATTATTAAAAAAGCAGATAATAAAAGACACAATAAAATACATAGAAAGCAAAAAATGTAAAACGAAATTTAAATACGGAATTACCACAAATGGTACATTGCTAGATGACGATATGATAAATTTAATAAAAGAAAATGAATTTACTGTTGCATATAGTATTGATGGAGGTAAATTAGTTCAAAATTTAAATAGAATAACAGCTGATGGTAAAGAAACATTTGATATAGTAGAAAAAAATGCAAAAAAAATGTTAAATGCAGTAAAAACAACAATAGCAATGGCAGTAATTACTAAAAATAATTTAAAGTATTTAACAGAAAGTGTTAAATATTTGTATAATATAGGTTTCAGATACATAAATTTACTATTTGATTATACACAAAATTGGAAAGATGAGGATTTAATTATAATAAAAGATCAATATAGTAAACTAATAAATTTCTATGAAGAAAAAATAATGAATGAAGAAGATATAAACATACCATTAATAGATGAAAAAGTGAACACATATATAAAAGACAATTATAATTGTAACAAAGATTGTCAGCTAGGAATAAGACATGTAAATGTTGGAACAGATGGAAATTTTTATCCATGTGTACAATTTGTTGGAAATGACAAATACATAATAGGAAATTACGAAAAAGGAATTGATTTTGAAGCAAGAGCAAAATTAATTAAAGAATCAAAACAAGAAAATGATATATGCAAAAATTGCGCTATAAATAAACGATGCAAACATACATGTGCATGTAAAAATTACATGATAACAAAAGATATAAACGAAGTATCACCACTTGTTTGTGAAACAGAAAGACTAACAATTGAACTAGTAGACAAAATGGCAGAACGATTATACAAAAACAAATCTAAACTATTTTTGCAAAAATATTACAATAAGAGCTATAATATAATTAATCAATATATTAATGATAGGGGATGATTTTATGGAATTAAGAAGCGTAAAAGAAGAAGTAAAAAAAGAATATCCAAAAATGGGACAAGTTAAAAGCAAAAAATTAAAAAAATGTATACCAAGTAAATGGTCCAAGATAGGGATTACATCATTTGCATTAGGACTAATATTAAAAAATACTGCATATGCAACTGAAAATACAGTAGTAGATAGTAAAGCTGACATTGTTGGAGGACTAACACAAGTATCTCCGAAAGTGCCAGAAGTAAATTATATGTGCATAACAGCTATAGTATTATCAATTGTCTTTGCAATACGGATTTGTAATTAGTTTAGTATTCACTATAAAAAATGCCAAAAATAAAAATAATAACGAAAAAGATAATATCTCCCAAAATGCCAAAAAAGCAAAACCATATATAATAAGTTTAATTATATCTTCTGTATTACTAATAGTATCGGTGATATTGTTAGTAAGTAGCATATACTAATGATATTTGTAATACATAATTTAATTAATAGTAAAACAAACAATAAAAACCATCAAATAACAATATTCAAGTTATTTGGTGGTTTTTATTAGCTATAAAATAAAATTTCTACAAACCAAGCTTAATTTTATCAGCCTCATCTTGAGAAATATATCCATATTTCACCATAGAGCGTATAACTTTAGCCTGTCTCTTCTTACATAAATCCATATTAGCAGTAGGAGCATAAACACTAGGGGCATTAGGAATTCCAGCAAGCATAGTTGCCTCATCCAAAGTCAAATCTTTAGGTTCCTTATTTAAATATCCATTTGACGCCTCCTTAATTCCATAATACCCATTCCCATAATAAATAGTATTAACATACAACTCAAAAATCTCATCTTTAGAATAATTTTTCTCCAAATAATAACTCAAAATTAACTCAGCAGACTTTCTCGAAATATTTTCCTTCTCAGTCATAAAATACAAATTCTTAGCAACCTGCTGAGTAATAGTACTACCACCCTCAACAGCATCTTTAGCCTTAATATTAGCACTCATCGCCCTACCAATAGAAATCAAATCAATCGACCCATGCTCTCTAAATCTATGATCCTCAACCGCAATAGTAGCATTCACCAAATCATCAGGCAAATCAGAAAAACAAACAAAATTCTCATCACCACGAACCTCTTCAACCTTATCCCTCAAAGAAATCCTACTAACAGCACTATTATACAAATTATACCCCATCAATCCAACAAAAACACAACCCACTAAAACAACAATAAAAACGACCAACAAAATCTTCCTCAACAACTTCATACCCACCAAAACCTTTCAAAAAAGTCATTATACTAATTAATAATTCTAAAAACATTATATATATACAAACCAATAAAATCAATAAATAAATTCACTAAATAAAAAAACAAAAAATATAGATAATAAATCATAAAAAAAATCAAAAAATTAGAAATAGTAGAGTAGTGAAGAAGATATTATAGTATAAAAATTCCATGACGCGAGCTTTGCATAAGATATCTGTAACTCACATTCGTTCGAACAGCTATCTTAAGTTTGGAAGCTGTCGAATATTATAAATTTTGTACACCCAATAGCGGGGGTACACAGTAATTCACACTACACAAGAAAAGGCGCACCAGTAAGGAATGGAATTTTTATACTATAATATCTTCGGAACGGCCCAACTTTACACCAACAAAAAATACAAGCATAATATTGAAAATATCCCCACAAGGTGATAAAATACAACAATAAAAGGAAACGGAGGAAATTTAAATGTCAAAATTTGTTCATTTACATGTGCACAGCGAATTCAGTTTATTAGATGGCGCAAACAGAATAAAAGATCTACCAGTAAGAGCCAAAGAGCTCGGCATGGATTCAATAGCAATAACAGATCACGGTGTAATGTTTGGAGTTATCGATTTTTATAAAGCATGTAAAGCAAATGGTGTAAAACCAATAATCGGATGCGAAGTATATGTAGCACCACGAACAAGATTTGACAAAGAAGCGGGAATCGACAACAAATACAATCATTTAATACTACTAGCAAAAAATAATAATGGATATAAAAATTTATCAAAACTAGTATCATTAGGATTTTTAGATGGATATTACTACAAGCCAAGAATAGATAAAGAAATATTAGAAAAATACCACGAAGATCTAATTTGCTGTAGTGCTTGCTTAGCAGGAGAACTACCACAAGCCATATTGAAAAATGATATGGAAAAAGCAGAAGAAACAGCACTATGGTTTAAAAATCTATTTGGAGAAGATTATTATTTAGAAATACAAGCCAATAGTTTAAGAGAGCAAGCATTAGTTAACCAAAAACTAATAGCATTGTCACGAAAATTAAATATACCAATAGTTGCAACAAATGATGCACATTACTTAAAAAAAGAAGATTACTATAATCATGAAGTATTACTTTGCGTACAAACAGGAAAAAGAATGACAGACAGTGACAGAATGTCTTTTTCAACAAATGATTTTTATATAAAATCTCCAGAAGAAATGGAAGAATATTTTGCAAATGTACCACAAGCACTAGAAAATACAGTAAAAATAGCAGAAAAATGTAATGTAGAATTTGAATTTGGTAATACAATATTGCCAAATTATGATGTACCACCAGAATTTGAAACACATTATGATTATTTAAGAAAATTAAGCAAAGACGGAATGCAAAAGCGATATGGAGATAGCATTCCAAAAGAAATTCAAGAAAGAGAAGAATATGAATTATCTGTAATTAAAACAATGGGATATGTAGATTATTTCTTAATAGTTTGGGACTACATAAACTGGGCAAAATCACAAGGAATTCCAGTTGGTCCAGGCCGTGGATCTGGTGCCGGCTCAATAGTTGCATATGCAATTGGAATAACAGATATAGATCCAATAAAATACAGTTTAATTTTTGAAAGATTTTTAAATCCAGAAAGAATAAGTATGCCTGATTTTGATGTTGATTTTTGTTATGAAAGACGACAAGAAGTTATAGATTATGTTGCAAGAAAATATGGTCATGATCATGTTTCTCAAATTATAACATTTGGAACAATGTCTGCAAGAATGGTTATAAGAGACGTTGGAAGAGCATTAGATGTGTCATATGCTGAAACAGACAAATTGGCTAAAATGATACCAAACGAAGTTCATATTACAATAAAAAAAGCATTAGAGCAAAATAGAGAGCTAAATGACTTATATGAGAATGATGAATCAGTAAAAAAATTGTTAGATATAGCAATGGGACTAGAGGGATTACCTAGACAGGCTTCAACACATGCTTGTGGAATAGTAATAACAAAAGATCCAGTAGATACATATGTTCCACTATATGTTAGAGATAATTTAATTTCAACACAATATATTATGACAACATTAGAAGAGCTTGGACTTTTAAAAATGGACTTTTTGGGTTTAAGAACATTAACTGTAATTCAAGATACTATAAATCTTGTTAAACAAAACAGAGGTATCGATGTTGAATATGATAAAGATATGAGTGATCCAAAAGTTTATAAACTATGGCAAGATGGTGATACAGTTGGAATATTCCAATTTGAAAGCCAAGGAATTACTAACTTTATGAAAGAATTAAAACCAGATTGTTTAGAAGATATAGTAGCTGGTGTTTCGCTGTATCGTCCTGGTCCAATGGATCAAATTCCAAGATATATAGCAAATAAAAAAGATCCTGAACATGCTATATATACACATCCAGCTTTAAAGCCTATACTTAAAGTTACATACGGATGTATGGTTTATCAAGAACAAGTTATGCAAATTGTTAGAGACTTAGCTGGATATTCACTTGGTAGAGCTGATTTAGTTAGACGTGCAATGGGTAAGAAAAAGTTAGATGTAATGGCAAAAGAGCGTGAGTATTTTATACATGGACAAACAGATGAAAATGGAAACATTATAATTCCAGGTTGTGTTAGAAATGGAATTGATGAGCAATCAGCAAATAAAATATTTGATGAAATGGCAGAGTTTGCAAAATATGCATTTAACAAATCACATGCAGCAGCATATGCAGTAGTATCATACAGAACAGCATATTTAAAAGCATATTATCCAGCAGAATTTATGGCTGCAACATTAAATAGCTTTTTAGGAAATTTAGATAAAGTTCCACTATACATTGATGAATGTAAAAGAATGAATATACAAATTTTAAAACCAGAAATAAACAAAAGCTTTACAAAATTCACTGTAGAAGATGGTAAAATAAGATTTGGTTTAGGAAGTATAAAAAATGTTGGAATTCCAGTATTAGAAGCAATTGTAAAAAATAGGGAAGAGCAAGGACCATTTAAAGATTTGGCAGATTTTTGTGAAAGAATGCAAAATGATTCTGTAAATAAAAAATGTATTGAAAGTTTAATAAAATCAGGAGCAATGGATGAGTTTAATCAAACAAGAGCAACTTTACTTGCATCATATGAAGACATAGTTGACAGTATAAATACATCTTCTAAACGTAGTTTAAAAGGACAAATAACTATGTTCGATATGGGTGGAGAAAATGATGATGAACTTGAAAAAATAAAATACAATTATACAATTTTAGATGAATTTTCAGAAAAAGAATTATTAGCAATGGAAAAAGAAATGTTAGGATTATATATAACAGGACATCCATTAGAATCATTAAGACATGAAATAGAAGTTCAAACAAATATAAATACATTGCAAATGAGAGAAGCAAAAGAAGAAGAGCAAGAAACAGGAAAAGTAATATATAAAGATGGACAAAATGTAAAATTTGCCGGAATAATAAGTTCTATAAAGAAAAAGTATACAAAAACAAATAAATTAATGGCTTTTGTAACTATTGAAGATTTGTATGGATCTTGTGAAGTAATAGTTTTTGAAAATTGTTATATGAATAGTTCAGATGTTTTAATAGAAGATAACATCGTTATGTGTGAAGGACGATTAAGCATAAGAGAAGATGAAGATACAAAAATTGTTGCAAATAAAATTACTAAGTTTGGAAGTAAAAGCTCTAGAATTTTAAAAATAGATATTACAGATATATCTGAAGAGCAAAAAGAAAAATTAAGAGGAGCAATAAAATTTTTTGCAGGAGATAGAAATAATATTGCTGTAAAAATAATAAATGGAGATACATCTGTTATGTCTGGCGGAATTTTTATAAATGAACGAATATATAATGAATTTAAGGAAATTGCTGGTAGCGATAGGGTTAGTATAGAGGAATAAAAAGATAATTAATAAAGACTCACGAATAATCGTGAGTCTTTATTAATTAATTTTGATTAAAATTTCTTCTTGCTGCTTTTCTTGCTTTTCTGCAATCTGGGCATCTTTGTGGTTCGTTATCAAAACCTTTTTCAGCATAAAATTGTTGTTCACCTTCTGTGAAAACAAAATCAGCACCACAATCTTTGCATACTAATGTTTTATCTGCCATAGTAGAGTACCTCCTTCTCCAAAAATATCATTTAACAATCTTTTGACACATTGAACCTTTAATAATAAAATAATTTGAAGGAAATAGTCTACTTAATAATTAAATTTGTTTAGCTTTTTCAAAAGCTATGCTTAGTGTAACACATTAAAAGATTGATTACAAGTAGCTAAGTGGTAAAATTTATAAAAAGTGATTTTTATTATTCTTATTTATATAAAAAAGTTGTATAAAAAAACGACTCGGACAAAAGTCCAAGCCGTTTCGAGATAGGAATGCGCAGTGTGATTAGCCTATATCAGACCATGCACATGCAAGGTGATGCATACGATCGTTCCGCAAACAGCCACAACTAATGTAGTCAGTTTGAGGAGCTTTATTACGAGTCTCCATCCCATGATTGACACCTCCTTAGACTAATTTGTCAATAAAAGCATTCAGCCACTCTGGTAAATTGTAACTGTTTTTGGCTCTTTTCAGAATTTGAGGTTGATGCAAGTTCTCTGTCAAGTATTTGAATAGAAGTTCACGTTTGTAACGTCGTCTTCTTTGCCAGCCTTCCATCATTGCATATAATACAAATAATGTTTCAGCAGGTACAACCGGAACAGAAAGATATTCCAGATTTAGGACCTCAATTTCGCTAGGGTTGAAGTCATAATAGAATACTGTTCCAAATGTCTTTATACGAAATCCTGAAATCAAATCAACATCGCATACTCCAAACCTGAAATGACAATAACTGTCGGATTTACAACAATCGTTGCATCCGGTTTCCAGTATATTACCACCAAGAAGTGATAGTAAATTAATCGCACTATCAACTGATGATTTTTCAACTATGATATCATAGTCGTTGAAATCATCTACAATTCCACGGAAAAATAAATTTGATGAGCATCCAAGCGCCCAAACAATTTCATTTTCGTCGAACAGGTCTGCGATCTTGAAGAAAAGATTTCTCCGCTCTTCAAATTCCTTGCATGACATAAAGTCTTGGAGATTATCAATCTCCTGTCTCGTGTAGTTAGAAACGAAAAGTTGCTGTTTTTTCATAGTTGAAACCTCCTGTTTTTTCGCCTAAAAAAAATTAGTGTATAAGTATATGGTAACACAAAAACAACATTATGTCAATCTTACAGCAAATCTGTATTATACATATAAAAAATTATTAATCTTGATAAATTTTAAAACATATAGTAAAATACTAATAAAATCAAAAAGAGGCATTTTGAAATTATAAATTTCAGAAAGGATTTTAGAAATGGAAGAAAAAACATTAACTTTTTTAGGAAAAGATTCTGGGTTTGGAGAGCACAATAACTCAGCATATATAGAAGATAACAATAAATTAATAATAATCGATTGTGGATTCACAGTTTTTGAACAATTAAAAAATAAATTTGATTTTAATAAATATTCAAATATAGAAATAATAATAACACACTTACATAATGATCATGCAGGTTCTTTAAGTCAAATAATATTGTATTTATGGTTCATATATAATAAAAAAGTAACAATATACAGTAAATGTGAAAGAATACGAGATTACTTAGAAATAACAGGAACACCAAAAGAATCATATGAAATAAAAACTGAATCTGAAAATATAACTTTTATAAAAACAAATCATGTGCAGTATTTAGATGCTTATGGATTTAAATTAAAAGTAAAAGATAAAAATATAATTTATACTGGAGATACAAATACATTGAATCCATTTTTACCACATATTGAAAATGAAAAAATAGATGAATTATATGTTGATGTATCAAGATTTGGTGGAGCTCATTTAAAAATAGATGATATAGTAGAAAAACTAGCAAAAATAAACAAATCTGGAACATTAGTGGATTTAATGCATTTAGATGATAAGGAATACATTAATGCAATATGGCAAAGTGAATTATTAAAATAGTTTATAAAGATAACTAAAAAAATTACAATGTAGCCAATGATAAGAAAGGAAGAAGATTAATAATGAGTAGATTGTTACTGATAGATGGAAACAGCATATTAAATAGAGCATTTTATGGAATAATGGGAAGTAAAATGCTTACAACAAAAGATGGAACATATACAAATGCTGTATATGGATTTTTAGCAATAATGTTTAAGGCACAGGAGGATTTATCACCAGATCATATGGCTGTAACATTTGATTTAAAAGCTCCAACAGCAAGACACAAAATGTATGAAGGATATAAAGCTAATCGTAAAGGGATGCCAAATGAACTTGCTGCACAAATGCCAATTATAAAAGATATTCTAAGAAAAATGAATATAACAATAATTGAAAAAGAAGGCTACGAGGGTGATGACATATTAGGAACATTTGCAAGATTAGGAGAAGAAGCTGGACTTGATGTAACAATTCTTTCTGGAGATAGAGATACATTTCAACTTGCAACAGATAAAGTAACAATTCATATTCCACGAACAAAAGGTGGAAAAACAGAAATTGAAGATTTTGATAAAGAAAAAGTAATAAGCACATATGAAGTAGTACCAAAACAATTAATTGAAGTAAAAGGTTTAATGGGAGATTCTTCAGATAATATACCAGGTGTTCCAGGTGTTGGTGAAAAAACAGCATACAAATTAATAAAGGAATATAAAACAATTGATAATTTATATGATTTGCTTGAAAAAGATGAAGCAAAAACAATTAAAGGAAAATTAAAAGAAAATTTAATACAAAATAAAGATTTAGCTCTATTATCAAGAACTTTAGGAACAATAAATGTAAATGTTCCAATTGATGATATTTCAGTTGAAGACTTAAAAATTAAAGAATGGAATAAAGAAGAAGTATATAGTATTTTTAAAGAGCTAAATTTTAAAAGATATATAGATAGATTTGAATTATCAGGAGAGGAAACATCAGTAAAAGATTTAACAGATTTATTTAAAATTGAAGAAAATGTTGATTTAAATAAAATTGCTGATATTATAAAAAAACAAGAAGAATTGATATATTATTTATATAAAAATGATGACAAAGATAGTAAAAATATAATAAAAAAGACTGTAAAATCTATTAGTATATATAATAAAAAAGAAGGAATTGTTTATTATTGTAAAATAAATTCTGAAAATTTGGTTAAGTATTTTAAAAAGATATTTGAAAGTACATCAATAAAAAAATATGGCTATAAATTAGTTGAAGACTATGTTTTACTAAAAGAGCTTGGAATAAATCCAGAAAATATTTATTATGATGCAGAAATTTCTGCATATGATATAAATCCAACAAATAAATATAAATTAAATGATTTGTCAATGGAATATTTAGGAATCGATATTAACGAATTTATTGAAAAAGAAAATGAGAATAAAGATACTGTAAGTGGACAAATGAACTTTTTTGATTCTGTAGAAGAAAATGATAATGAAAAATATGAAATTTCAATGTATGCATATGTAATTGGAAATTTATATGAAAAAACAATGAAAAAACTAGAAGAATACAATAGTGTTGATTTATTTAATAATATAGAAATGCCACTATTACAAGTATTAGCAGAAATGCAATTTAATGGATTATATGCAGATAAAGAGGAACTAATTGAAATTGGAGATAAATTAAAATTAAGATTAAATGAGCTAACAGAAGAAATTCACAGTTTAGCAGGAGAAGATTTCAATATTAATTCTACAAAACAGTTAGGTGTAATTTTGTTTGAAAAGCTACAATTACCAGTGATTAAAAAAACAAAAACTGGATATTCAACAGATGTTGATATATTAGAAAAATTAAAAAACAAACATCCTATAATAGAAAAAATTCTTGAATATAGAAGTTTAACAAAATTAAATTCAACATATGTAGAAGGTTTACTTCCATATATAAATGAAAAAACTGGAAGAATACATTCATATTTTCATCAAACAATAACTGCTACTGGAAGAATAAGTAGTACAGAGCCAAATTTACAAAATATACCAACAAGATTAGATTTGGGAAAACAATTAAGAAAAGTTTTTAAACCAAAACAAGGATATATATATGTAGATGCTGATTATTCTCAAATTGAATTAAGAGTATTAGCACATATTTCTCAAGATGAAAATATGGTTCATGCATTTTTAAATGAGGAAGATATACACAAACAAGCAGCTTCAAAAGTATTAAATATTCCAATAGAAGAGGTAACAAAAGAGCAAAGAAGTTCTGCAAAAGCTGTAAATTTTGGAATCGTTTATGGAATAAGTGATTTTGGATTATCAGAACAATTAGGAATATCAAAAAAAGAAGCTAAAAATTATATAGAGCAATATCTTGAAAAATATAATGGAATAGATAAATTTATGAAAGATATTGTAGAACAAGCAAAAAAAGATGGATATGTAGAAACTTTATTTAATAGAAGAAGATATATACCAGAGCTAAGCTCTAATAATTATATGGTAAGACAATTTGGAGCAAGAGCAGCAATGAATACACCAATACAAGGAACTGCAGCAGATATAATGAAAATTGCAATGGTGAATTTATATAAAGAGCTAAAAAATCAAAAATTAGATGCAAAAATAGTTCTTCAAATACATGACGAATTAATGATAGAATGTAAAGAAGAAGAATGTAAAAAAGTTGAAGAAATATTAAAACAATGCATGGAAAATGCAATAAAATTAAGTGTACCACTAGAAGTAGAAGTATCATGTGCACATAATTGGTACGACTTAAAATAAACAAAAGAAAGGGAAGATAGTATGCCAAAAGCACTTAAAGCAATTATTATTACTATATTAATAATTTTGGTAACATATATAGGTACAGTAAAAATATTTAATGTTCCAGAAAAGATAATGAAAAAAATCTACCCCAAAACATATTCAGAATATGTAACAGACTATTCAAAAGAATATGATGTAGACCCATTATTAGTATATGCAGTAATAAAAGCAGAAAGTAATTTTAAAGAAGATGTAGTGTCAAACAGTAATGCGAAAGGATTAATGCAATTAATGGACTCAACAGCAGACGAAGTTGCAAGCAATATAATAACAGATACAACATTTGAATCAAACATGCTATTTGATGCCAAAACAAATATAAAAATAGGAACAAAATATTTATCAGAATTATTACAAAAATACGATGGAAACTATTACCTAGCAGTAGCAGCATACAATGCAGGAATAGGCACAGTAGATAAATGGATACAAGAAGGCACAATAAAAAAAGACGGCTCAGACATAGAAAATATACCATACAAAGAAACCAATAATTATGTAAGAAAAATAATAAGGGATTATGGAATATATCAGAAGTTATATTAAAAGACATGAATGTGAAAAAAATTAGATAAAATTGTTGGTAAAATTATAAAAAGTGTACTAGAAAAAAGTGTTAAAATTGGAGGTTATTATGGGAAAAAAATTTATGAAAGTTTTTATTGTAGTAATAGTAAGTTTGTTCATTATAATTGGATTATCAATAAAAGTAAATGCAAATATTATAAATGAAGAAGAGCAAGTCCAAAACTTATTAGATATAAAAGAAAAGCAACCTACACCAAAAGAAGATTATGAGAGAAAATATTCAACGGAAAAAAATGGAAGAATAGCATACATCATGCATGAAATAATTGTATATAATATTATTATTGTGTTAATAACATTAATAACAAGTATTATATCTTTAACATTAAATTGCGTAAGAAAAAATGTTGGAAAAGCTATATTTTCTGGAATAGCTATAGTCATTCCAAGTATAGCATATATAATTTTTTTATGTGTATCAGCACTATATGCTATGAACGAAGGTGTAATCAACATAGTTATATTTTTTATGGCATTTTTATTAGAAATAATTGTAGAAATTTTAGCAATAATATTTTGTTTTTCGAAAAAAACAATAAAAGAATAAATATATATTAGTATTTTAAATCAAGTACTTGTAAGAAAAAAAGGAGAGAAAAATTATGAAAAAAGTAGTTGAAGTTTTTATAGTAATTATATTATTTATTGCAATAGGATTTGGAGGATGGTATTTATATAATTCAATACAAAAAGAAAGAAATAGAGTTAATGAATTAGAAAATAAACTTGTTAATATTGAAACAGCAAGAAACTTAAATACAGAAGAAAAAAATGATAAATCAAATAATATAGATAATAATAAATTAAATAATGTAGATAACGAAAACAAAAATTCAGAAAAAAATATACAAGAGAAAATAATTGGAAAATGGTCTATAGAGCGAATATTTGATAGTGTTACTGGAGAGGAAATGGGATATTCTCAATTTTTTGGATTGGAAATTGCGGAAAAATATCACTTTGAATTTTATGAGGATGGAACATATATTATGCAACTTGGAGAAAGAGATGAAAAAGGAACATACAAAATTATGGATAATAAAATAAATATGACTTCAAATTCTAAAGAAAAAACAAACCTTGAAATAAAAAATAATAATGGAAATATAAAATTGGTTGAAAAAGAGGAGGAAATTGGAGTACAAATTGATTATGTTAAAGAATAAAAAAAGAAACTGATAAAATCAGTTTCTTTTTTTATTATTCAACTGTAACCGACTTAGCTAAATTACGAGGTTTATCAACATCTAATCCTTTATCTTTTGAAATATAATATGCAAGTAATTGCAAAGGTATTACAGAAAGAATAGGGGATAGAAGCGGATTTGTATCTTCTATTTTTACAACATTGTCAAAATTAGAATTTTCTATATCTTGATTTGTTACAATAAATGTTTTAGCACCACGGGTGATAACTTCTTCAATATTGCTTATAGATTTTTCTAACAAATTTTTATCTGTTAAAATACTAATTACAGTAATTCCTTTTTCGATTAAAGCAATAGGTCCGTGCTTTAATTCTCCAGATGCATATGCTTCTGAATGAATATATGAAATTTCTTTTAATTTTAAAGAGCCCTCTAAAGCAACATTGTAATCGCTTCCTCTACCAATGAAAAATACATCTTTTTCTTTTGAAATCTTTTTAGCGAATTTTTTTACTTCATCACTAGTCTTTAAAGATGTTTCAATTTTCTTTGGTAAATCAAATATATCTTTTTTCAAATTTTCCAATGTTTCAGAATCGGTACTTTCTAAAATTTCTGCGAAATATATAGCTAAAATTCCTAAAAGTACAACTTGTGAAGTGTAAGCTTTAGTAGAAGCAACTGCAATTTCTGGACCTGCATGTGTATAAATTGTATAATCGGCCTCTCTTGTTATTGAACTTCCTATAACATTTGATACAGCTAGTGTTTTTGCTCCTTTTGATTTTGATAATTTTAAAGCAGCAATTGTATCTGCAGTTTCTCCAGATTGGCTAATAAAAATACATAAAGTTTTCTCATCTATTATAGGATTTCTATATCTAAATTCAGATGCAATATCAACTTCTACTGGGATATTACAAAGATTTTCGATAAATTTTTTCCCTGTTAAACCAGCGTGCATTGCTGTACCACAAGCTATTATAAAAATTTTGTTTATTGTAGATAAATATTCTTTTGTAATATTTATATCACTAAAATTGCAAGGTTCACCTAATTTTAAACGAGATCCGATTGTTTCTCTTATTGCAGTTGGTTGTTCAAAAATTTCTTTTAACATATAATCTTCATAACCATTTTTTTCGGCTGCAGATGAATCCCATTCAATATTTTTTATTTCTTTAGAGTGTTCTACTAAATCTGAATTATAAAATTTTATAGAATTTTTTTCTATTAAAGCAAATTCATAATCATCTAATAAGTAAAAATCTCTAGTAAATTCTAATAAAGCAGGTATGTCAGATGCAATATGATATCCTGTTATTCCTTTTCCAATAACAAGAGGGCTATCTTTTCTAACAACAACCATTTTATCTGGATATAAATTACATAAAACCTCAATAGCAAAACTACCTTTTAAATCTTTAGTTGCACTTTGTACAGATCTTAAAAATTTATTTTCATCATCATTTGTATCTTTTGAAAAGTGATAATGAATTAAATTTGGAATAACTTCTGTATCTGTTTGAGATAAAAATTTGTATCCATTATCTGTTAAAAATTTTCTTAATTCTGTGTAATTTTCTATTATACCATTATGTACAACAGCAAAAGTCTCACTATTGTCCATATGTGGGTGAGCATTTTCTTTTGATGGCTTTCCATGAGTTGCCCATCTTGTATGAGCTATACCAACTGTTCCAGATAATTTATTTATTCCTCTTATGTTATTTAAATTTGCAACTCTGCCTTTGTCTTTCATTACGCAAATTTTATCGTCTTCGATAGAGGCAATTCCCGCTGAATCGTAACCTCTATATTCTAATGCTGTAAGCCCAGTTAATAAAATAGGGCATGCTTTTTTTTCTCCAATATAACCTACTATTCCACACATATTAATCACAATCCTTTCGTTTTTAATTATTAAATTAATTAAAAGATATACAGGATTATTATGCTATAAATATTATTTTGTAATCAATATTACTATTGATTTTTGTAAATATTTTAATGACTAGCACTTGCCATAGAGCATCCGCCGAATTTTCGATAAACTCTAACCTCGTCAGCAATATATAATATTGCTCTGGCGCTTAAAATGTAACCTCCTTATATATTTTTTTAGTATATCTTTTATGGGGATATAGTACATCAAAAATATTTTAATTGCAAGTGAATTTTTTGTGACTTTTATGTTGGGATTTTATTGTGTTGGTATATGAGCCATTGACATAAAAAAATATTATAGGTATAATATCAATAAATAAAAATGAAAAGGAGATAAAAGATGGAAGTAAGCATTTCATATTTGTATGTATATTTAGCAATTATAGTGTCAATATTTGTATGTTTTTTTATGATACTAGCATTAACAAAAAAAATAGGGCAATGGGGGATATTTTCAAAGGCTGGTGTACCGGAGTGGAAATCAATAATTCCAGTATACAATCAAATACAATTATTGAAGATATGTAAATTATCACCATGGTTTGTGATATTATATTTAGACTTTATTATACCAATTATCGGATTTTTTGCTGATAGAGATGTTAGTTGGATTTTTATAATAATGTTAATTGGATTTATGTGTTATCGTTTTATGATATCTGTTAGATTAGGATATTGTTACAAAAGAGGTACAGTTTTTCCATTTTTTATGGCATTTTTCCCATCAATATTTTTTCCAATAATAGGATGCTCAAAAAAAGAAGAATATACTGAACTTGTTATAGAAAAAAAATCAAAAAGAAAAGATAAATAGGGCAGATGGTTTTACCATTTGTCTTATTTAAATATTTTACGGAGGTAAATTAATGTTCGACATAGAAAAAGAGCTAAAAAAACTACCTGCTAAACCAGGTGTATATATAATGCATGATAAAAATGACAAAATTATATATGTTGGAAAAGCAATATCTTTAAAAAATAGGGTTAGACAGTATTTTAGAAAAAATAATAAAACAAAAAGAATTGAAAATATGGTTTCACTAGTAGATCATTTTGAATATATTGTAACCGAAAATGAGGCTGAAGCTTTAATTTTAGAATGTAATTTAATAAAGAAAAATATGCCAAAATTTAATGTTTTATTAAAAGATGATAAAACATATCCATACATAAAAATTACAGTTCAAACAGATTACCCAGATGTATATATAACAAGGAGAAAATTAAATGATGGTGCAAAATATTTTGGACCATATGCTAATCCAGGTAGTGCAAAAGAAATGGTTGATTTGATAAAAAGTAAGTTTAAAATTAGACAATGCAGAAATTTTAAATATAAAGATAGACCATGTTTAAATTATCATATAAAAAAATGCTTAGCTCCATGTATGGGATATGTTTCAAAAGAAGACTACAAAAAGCAAATTGATGAAATAATCGATTTATTAGAAGGTAAAGTTGATAAAATTTTGAAACAGTTAACAGAAGAAATGGAGGAAGCTTCAAAAAATATGCAATATGAAACAGCAGCATATTTGCGTGACAAAATTATTGCAATTGAAAATGTTTCAAAACGTCAAAAAGTTTCTAATATGGGTGAAAATGATATTGATGTTATAGGTTTGGCAAGAAATGATACAGAAGTTTGTATTGAAATGTTTTTTATAAGAAAAAGTAAAATGATTGGAAGAGAACATTACTTTTTTAAAGGTCTACAGGATGAAGAAAAGTCTGAAATAATGTCAAGCTTTATAAAGCAATATTATTTAGAAAAAGATTTTTTACCAAGTAAAATAATGGTTAAAGAAACAATTGAAGATAAAGAGCTAATAGAGCTATTGTTAACTCAAAAAGCAGAGCATAAAGTAGAAATAAAAATGCCACAAAAAGGTGAAAAGTTAAGATTAGTAGATATGGCAGAAAATAATGCATATATAACTTTAAATAATAAAGAAAAAGACAAGTACAATGTTTTAACAGAGCTAAAAGAAGTACTAAAACTAGACAAATATCCAAGAAAAATTGAATGTTATGATATTTCAAATATTTCAGGTAACTTTATAGTTGCTGGAATGTGTGTTATGGAAAATGGGGTAATAAAAAAGAATTTATCAAGAAGATTTAAAATAAAATCTGTAGTTAATAATCAAGATGACCCTAAGTGTATGAATGAAGTAATATATAGAAGATTGCAACATTCAATTAATGGAAGAAATGATGGTTTTGGGGCTCTACCAGATGTTATTTTTGTAGATGGTGGAATAACACAAATAAGATCTGCAAAACAAGCTTTATATGATTTAAATTTAAGTATTCCTATATTTGGAATGGTTAAAAATGACAAACATCAAACTAGAGCTTTAATGGACGAAAATAGAAATGAACTTACAATATCACAAAGTTTATTAAATGCTATTACAATGTTTCAAGATAGTGTTCATGATACAGCAATTGGTTATCATAGAAAATTAAGAGATGAATCTATGATAAAATCAGCTTTGGATGAAATACCAGGAATAGGAACAGCTAAAAAGGCAATGTTATTAAAAAAGTTTGGTAGTGTAGAAAAAATATCAGAGGCAAGTATTGAAGAGCTAACAAGTGTAAAAGGAATAAATGAAGATTTAGCTAAAAAAATATTAGAAGAATTATCAAAATAAAAATTACATAAAACAAGTCGCAATAGGAGGAAGACAATGATTTTTTCAGAAAAATTCTATATAGGATATAGAGACATAGATTCAAATTTAAAAATAAAAAATAGTGCAATACTAAACATTTTTGAGGATATATCAGGTATGCATGCAACCCAAGCAGGAGAAGGACTTAAAACTTCAGAAACAACGTGGTTACTAACAGGATATAAAGTAAATATAATAAAAAGACCTGAATATGGTGATAAAGTTAATGTATATACATGGGGAACTGAAATAAAAAACATAACTGCTTCAAGAGAATTTGAAATAAAATCAGAAGCGGGTGAGTTATTAATTACAGGAATTTCAAATTGGGTACATATAAATTTAAAAAGTAAAAAAATTGAAAAAGTAACAGACCAGCTTATAGATGCATATCAATTAGAACCTGAAAAAACGAATTTTAATGAACGTAAATTGAAAAAATTAAAAGAGCCAGAAACATATTTAAATTGTATTGATTATAAAATTGATTTGAATTGGATTGATGTTAATAATCATATGAATAATATTTATTACTTAGAATTAGCAGATATGATATTACCAGAAGAAGTAAGAAAAAGTAATAATTGTAGCAATTTTGAAATTATGTATAAGAAAGAAATTAAATATGGAGATATTATAAAATGTTATTATGCAGAGCTAGAAAATACATCATATGTTGTAACTTTAAAAAATGCTGAAACAGGGGAGATCTGTGCAATAATTAAACTATATCTAGAAAAAAATAATAAAAAGACTTGACATAATATATAAGATGTTATATAATTTGCGATACAGCATACATATTTTATATGTAATCCAGATGCTTTCTATACCTTCACGAAGGTTTATTGTGATAAACGTGAGGGTTCTGGATTCCTTCACATGATGTTTCATGAAAGGTTGTTAAAAATGGAAAAGATCGGAAAAAAGGATTTTATGGAAATTGTTGCCGTATGCATTGCTGTAGTAATCGCAATCTGCGCTTTTGTAGCATACGAAGTTCACTCGAACAGGGTTCGTAAGGAGCATGAAGCATGGCTTAGTGCAGAGCGAGCGTATAAATCGGCAGAAAGCGGTTTCAAAACGATGCTGGGATATGGCGAAGATGATACAGGTTTGGTAATAACAAATACCGATTTCGGTAATCATTTTTGTCAGCCATATGGCGATCCATGGGGAGTATATGTAGACACAGTCTATTTTGCTGGTGTTAAAGATACTGAAATTATACTTATACAATATTCTAGATCTGGTACTGGCTCTGATTTTTACGCTGTTTCGAATGTAGATTGCAATGAAAATTGCAATGGCGTGGGAATTAAGAGAACTCCTGGTGATAGTGTTGTGTATTTTGACAGTTCTGATATATCGGTAGAAAGTGTAAACTCATTTGGTGTGTATGATACTGTAACCAAGGAGCTGTATATTCCGAAGTATAATTAATTCCGAATGAGGGGACAAGGCAATTTGAAAAATGCGCCTTGTTCCTTTGTTTTTTATAAAGTATTTTAGAAAAGAGCCTGGTATTTTATAATAAAATGAAAGACGCACCCTAATGGAAGGTGCGTCTTTGGGATGTCTGTATATGACAGAATCATTTCGAGATTAGATGCTTCAGCATAAAAGTCTCTATCTAATCCTAATAAAAACAACAGTTTTAAAAGGAAAATACAAAAAAGTCAAGGAGAATCGTTAGCAACAATATAAAGCGTTCAAAATATTATTATTTCAAAAAAGTGTGATATATGATTGACTAACCTACATATAAAATTATAAAAAAGCAAAAAAACTATTGACAAAGCATATTATCTTGTGATAGTATTTAATAAGTTTCAAAAAACATATGCGGATGTGGCGGAATTGGCAGACGCGCTGGTCTTAGGAACCAGTGTCAACGACGTGGGGGTTCAAGTCCCTTCATCCGCACCAATGATGTATCTGTTTGAAATAAAAAACAGATAGTTATAAAAAAATCAATCAGAAAATAAATCTGGTTGATTTTTTTGTTGCCTAAAACAATAATTCAAATGGCTTGTATATTTCAAACTTATCTAAAAAGAAAAATTATCAAAGTTAGAAGAATATTTGAAAAAAATATAAAAATGAGTCTTTTCGTTAGTTGAAAAGACTCATTTACACATAAAAAAACCACCTCGAAAATTCATTCTCGGTGGTGAGGGCTTTCCCTCGTTTGGTGTTAGACAGCTCTCTTCGGGAGAGCGCGGATCTGGTTGAGAACCTGCTTGACATCCTCTTCAGTCTGCCAACCAAGGACGTCATCTGTAATTGGCGTGTCATAAACAATCACGCCATCATACATAACAGCGATCTCCCACAGTCCCTGAGAACCACCGTAGCTTCCAGAATGTCTTATGACACTTCCGGTATAGCCATTGGGGAAAGTAAACCGCACTGCGCAACCATCCATAAAGGGATGAGCACTGGTCAGATACTGCGCATTTTCAAAATAGTTATTAAACATATTTTTTTAGCCTCCATAAATTTTGAATCTTAGATTTGATTACGTACATGTACATTATAGCATATTTAAGACTTTTTGTCAACTTTATGTTTACTATATTGGATTTACTTTACACATACTTAACTGATGTAAATTAAAATCAACAATAGACGAATAAGCTCATATATGATATAATTATTCCACAATTAAATAATAGGAGGAAATTTATGAACATAGGAATAGATATAGATGGTGTAATATTAGATAGTGAAAAAGTATTTAGAACAGTAGCTGATTTGTACAACACAATAAAACTAAATGACAGAGCAATAAGAGCATATGATGAACCACGAGTTCAAGAAAAATACAATTGGACTGATGAAGAGATACAAGAATTTGCTGATAAATATTTTATAGAATGTTCAAAAATTTCAAATTTCATGCCATGTGTAAAAGAAGTGTTAAATATGTTAAAACAAGAAGGACATAACCTAATAATAATAACAGCAAGAGGTCGTGACAAAAAAGAAATGAGAGCAATAGCAGAAGAAAAGTTTGAAAAAGAAGGCTTAAAATTTGACAAATATTATTGGGCTCAGAGAGGAAAAGCAGATGTATGTGTAAAAGAAAAAATTGATGTAATGATAGATGACAACTACATGAATTGCTTAGAAATAGCAGAAAAAAATATAAAAACATTATATTTTAGAGATGCAGGAATAAAAGAAATAAAAAATAATCCACACATAACAGAAGTTCACAATTGGGGTGAAATATACAAATATATACATATGTATAATAATGAAATAAATAGCTAAAAATTGCATATGGTGTTAAAAAAAGTAAACAAAAAGATAGGAGAAAATATTATGAGAGAAAAGTATTTTGAAGATCTTGGTTTAGATGATGGACAAGATATATTAAGTAAATTTAAAATAAATATGGATGAGATATTAGAAGAATCAAAAGAGCATGAAGATAAAAAGCAAAAAGATGCTAAAGAAAATGAGAAAAAAGATAATAAATAATAAAGAAGGTGCTTATGATTATGGAAATTCCTATACAAAAAAATAAGAAATATATAGTTGATATAATTGATAATGGATTTGAAGGAGAAGGGATTGCAAAAATAGATAATTTTACAATCTTTATTGATGGTGCAATAAAAGGCGAAAAATGTAAAATATTAATAGTAAAAATAACATCATCACATGCATTTGGAAAATTATTAGAGCTAATAGAGCAATCTCCTGTAAGATGTACTCCAGATTGTGAAACATATAAAAGATGTGGGGGATGCAATTTACGACATATTGATTATGAAGAAACATTAAACATAAAGCAACAAAAAGTCCAAAATTTAATAAACAAAACACTAACTAAAAAAGTAGAAGTAGAAAAAACATTAGGAATGGGAAATCCATATAATTATAGAAATAAAGCTCAATATCCAGTAGGCACAAATAAAAATGGAGAAAAAGTTTTTGGTGTATTTGCTAAAAGAACACATGAAATTATACCAATAAAAGAATGTAAAATTCAAAAAGAAATATCATATGAAATAGCAAACTATATTTTAGACTATATAAAGAAAAATAACATAAGTGTATATAATGAAAAAAAGCAAACAGGATTAGTACGACATATTGTAACAAAAGTAGGGATTCAAACAAATGAAATTATGTGTATTATTGTAATAAACGGCAAAGAGCTACCACATGAACTAACTCTTGCTAATGATATAATTGATAAGTTTCCAATGGTAAAAACAGTTGTAAAAAATATAAACACAAAAAATACAAATGTAATAATGGGTCAAAAAAATGAAGCAATAGTTGGAAGAGGTTACATTACAGATGTATTAGGTGATTATATTTTTAAAATATCGCCAATGTCATTTTATCAAGTTAATCCAATACAAGCAGAGGCTCTTTATAACATTGCGATTGAAAAAGCAAATATTACAAAAGATGATGTGGTATGCGACTTATATTGCGGAATTGGAACAATAGGAATATTTGCATCAAAATTTGCTAAAAAAGTATATGGAATTGAAATAGTAAAACAAGCAATAGAAGATGCACACGGAAATGCAAAATTAAACAATGTAAACAATATTGAATTCATATGCGGAGATGTGGAGCAAGCATTTGATAAACTAATTAAAAAGGAAAAAGTAAAACCATCAGTAGTAATAGTAGACCCTCCAAGAAAAGGATTAGATAATAATACAATTGAAAATATTATGAAATTGAATGTAGCGAGAGTTGTATACATAAGTTGTAATCCAGCAACTATGGTGAGAGATTTGAAAATGATGGAGGAAAAGTACGAGATAATGGAAGTTCAGCCGGTGGATATGTTTCCGTTTACATCACATGTGGAGTGTTGTGCGGTGATGGAGTTGAAAAACAGCCTATAGTAGCTGAATTTACTAGTTTTCAAGATTCAATAGTGTTTCATAAAAGAGGTCGATTTGGATTAGAAAAAGTACAAAATTCTGAAATTCATGTTAAGGTTGTTTTAGATATGGAGTACGGAAACATATAAAATTATTTTGAAAAATTGATGTAAGACGTTGGTATGAGCTAGATACAAGAATTATATATCTACGCTCGATACACCATATTATATGTTGGTATGTTGATGAACATATGAATTTATAAAAAATATGATGGAAAAGTTAAAGAGAATCCTATATAAAGTGCCTAATTTTCAGGTGCTTTATTTTTGCTTAACATTGCTTTAAGCCAATGAAAACGGTGGCTTGGAGGTTGCAAATAATTTATAATATGATATAATTTGTCTAAAGTACAAATGTATGTAAAAATGAATATAGAGGATTATGAAAGGGGAAAGACATGCTAAAGGATGAAAAAAATAGTAATTTTGTTAAAAATCAAAATCCATATAATAAATACAAAACAATTATTAATAATGATATTTTAAAATTATATTATCAATTTACACATTTAAAAAATATATATAGACAAGGCTGGTTAACAAGTTTACTTGGAATGAAATATGAAAATAAAGTTGAATCAGTTGCAGATCATAGTTGGTCAGTAACAATGCTAGCAATGTCCATTATAGAAAAATATGATTTAGATTTTGATATAGAAAAATGCATGAAATTAGCAATGATACATGAGCTAGGAGAAATATATGCAGGGGACTTTATACCAAATCAAGTTACAAAAGAAGAAAAACATAAATTAGAAGAAAGAGCGGTTGATGAATTATTAAATAGCATAGAATTTGATAATGATTTCAAAGAATTATGGCTGGAGTATGAAAATAAGAAATCACCAGAAGCAGATTTTATAAAACAGGTAGATAAATTAGAATGTATTTTACAAGCAGGAAGTTATGGATTAAATTCAAAATATATTAAAGGTGCTGAATCAATAACTCTACCATACTTGAAAGAAATTCTGGAAGATGTGTATAAAATAACTCAAGATAATGAGTTACCATTATGTTTTAGAGAAGATAACGAAAGATAAATTACAATTTATTAGGATATTTAGAATACTTGAAATTACATACAAGACAAATCATAATATTATAAAAAAAATAATTTAAAATATTGAGGAGAGTTGGCATGTGTCTTATTTGTGATAGAATTGAAATGATAAAAAATGGTACTAATAAATATTTTGTAAAAGAGCTAGAAACTGGTTATGTTGTTATTGGAGATTATCAACATTTTAAAGGATACTCATTGTTCCTTTTTAAAGAACATAAAACTGAATTGTTTCAACTCGATTATAAAACTAAAATGAAATTCTTAGAAGAAATGTCTTTAGTTGCAGAAGCAGTTTCAAAAGCCTTTAATTGTGAAAAGATAAATTATGAGTTATTAGGAAATGGAGATTCTCATATGCATTGGCATTTATTTCCAAGGATAACTGGAGATATAGAAAAATATGGCAGAAATGGAAGAGGTCCAGTTTGGTGGTACCCAATGGAAAAAATGTATGATACAAATAATTGTCCTTCAGAGATTGAATGAAAAATATGAAAGAGAAATTGATGGAGAAATTAGAAAGAATTATATAAATTCTTATAATATATCTGTCGGAAATCTTCGTAAATTATTAAATATTTACGAGAATTTCCGGCAACCAAATAGAAAATCCCTCTGTGTTAGAGGGATTTTCAGCGTTTATAAACGAACAAGCCACACTAAAGTGTGCAACATTAAATGTAAATATATTGTAAGTTATATTTTATTAAAAAGCAATAATTTTATAGAAATTTGTTAAAGGTCTTGTATAAAATTTAAATGCATGATACGATACAAATGTTTACATAAATGAAATGCGAATAATATAAATATGGGAGGTAAACATGGATAAATTAAAGGTATTAGAGTATGAAATAAATACAAAAATTATAAATCAAGAGGATTATGTATCTTTAACAGATATAGCTAAAAAGGTAAATGAAGATGAGCCAAGATTTGTAATACAAAACTGGATGAGAAATAAAGATACCATTGATTACCTAGGATTATGGGAAAGTATATATAATCCAAATTTTAACCGTGTGGGATTCGAGGCGGTTGAAAATGAATCCGGTAGAAACAGGTTTACGATGTCTCCCACAAAATGGATAAATTCAGTAAATTCAATAGGAATGGTTACTAAAGCAGGAAAACATGGTGGTGGAACATATGCTCATTTTGATATAGCAATGGAATTTGCAAGTTGGATAAGTCCAGAATTTAAATTATATATTGTAATAGAATTTAAGAGAATGAAAGAAAAAGAGCAAAGAGGTTTGGGCTGGAATTTGAAAAGAACTTTATCAAAAATAAATTATAATATTCATACTGATGCAATAAAAAATAATTTAATACCAAAAGAAGTAACTCAAAATCAAATTAATATGATATATGCTGATGAAGCCGATATTATAAATGTAGCTCTTTTTGGAATGACTGCAAGAGAATGGAAACAAAAGAATCCAAATAAGCAAGGTAATATTAGAGATTATGCAAATGTAGCAGAATTAGTATGTTTAGTTAATCTTGAAAATCTAAATTCTGTGTATATAAATGAAGGGATAAATTCAAAAGATAGATTGGTGAAATTGAACAATATAGCAATACATCAAATGACATTATTAACAGAAGATAATAGAATAAAAAAAATAGAAAATATTGCAAAAGATAAGAAATTATATTTAGAATAACAAAAAATAAGGAGGAAATATGTCATTATTAAGTTTATACAGTTCAAATGTAAAAAGAAAGAGAGAAGAATTAGCTAGATTAAAAAAAGAAAGGGTAAGATATGTAAATGATATTAGTAACGCAAGTCAAAAAATCACAAGATTATCAAGTCAAATTAGAGGTACTAAGTCTTTATCTACTATAAAGAGTAAAACGAATGAAATTGAAAGAGAAGAAAAAAAGAAAAGTGATGCCGAGAAGAAAGTTGCAGATTATGACAAAAGAATAGCAACTAAAGAAAAGGAATTGTGCAATGAAGAATTAAAACTGCAAAAGGAACAAGATAGAGAAAATAGAAATATAGAAAATACAAGAAATAAGGAAATTGTGAATATAAATAATAAAGTTGAGTATCAAAGATTGAAACAAATAGAGCTAGATAATGAGATAAAAAAATTAAAATCTAGCAAAGAGAAAATAAATATTTTATTTATTGCATCCAATCCAGATATAATTTTTACTGACGAAGAAGGAGTTTTAAGAGAACAACAAAGATTAAGTTTAGATAAAGAAGCACGAGATATTGAAGAATCAATACAAAAAACACCAGACAGAGATTCAATTAGTTTTGTTACAAAGTGGGCGACTAGAACTGAAGATTTATTTCAGTATATTAATGAAGTAAATCCAACTATAATTCATTTTACAGGACATGGAACTGAAGATGGAAAATTAGTTTTTCATGATAAAAATGATAATCCTAAATTTGTTGGAATTGATGCTATTATTCAAATGATCAATGCAATAACTGATGATTTAAGATTAGTAGTATTTAGTAATTGTTTTTCTTCAAGTATTGCAATTCAAGTTTCAGAATATGTAGAAGCAACAATAGGAATGAATACTTCTGTTAGAGAAGATGTAGCAACTTTATTTGCTGCACAACTATACTCATCAATTGGATTCGGTTTTTCTTTGGACAAGGCATTTAAACAAGCAATGGCAAGATTAAGTATAGAAGGGATAGAACAAAAAGATGCAGATATTCCTGAATTATTTGTAAAAGAAGGAATGGATGCAAATGAAATATATCTTGTTAAGAAAAAATAAATGCAACCATAAGAAAAATCTTTAATAAAAATATATTTTATAGGACGAAAAAATTAAAAAATTCGTCCTATGAAAATCTATAGGTCAAAAAAATTGAGATTTTTGACCTATAAAAAACTATAAGTCAAAAATATTTAAGAATTTGACTTATAAATTTCTTGGTTAGAAATCAAATTATAAAAAACGCTAAAGGCAGGATAGTGATGCAGTGTGCATCACGCAAACACATAGAAAGACAAGCTTTCTAGTACTCTTAAAAAATTTAAAAATGCAGAGAAAATGCAGAACGTAGATTATGTGCTGAAATGCTTAATATAACTGTGGTATAGTATAAAAATAGTACAAAAAAACAAAATAAAAATACACCATAAGTATCAATAAATACAATAAGTGTATTAGTAAAAAAGCAATAATTTGGTGAGTAATTTAATTTTTTAGATATTAAAAACTTTAATTGATATATACTATAGCCTGAAACATTAAGAAATAGTAGTGTTGAAGAAGATAAAAAAAATTGACATAAATTGACAGTATGATATAATCCAATAAAAATAGTTTTTGAGAGGAGTGGGTTACATGAAAAGTATACTTATAACAGGTGGTGCATGTGCTGGAAAAACTACATCATTAGAAATGATAAAAAATTATTTGAGTGCAAAAGGATATAAAGTTATAGTAATTGATGAAGTACCAACAAATTTAATAAAAACTGGAATAGCTTATGAAAAAATTGGAAAATTGGAATTTATAGAACTAATTATAAAAACACAAATAAATAATGAAAAAGAGATTTTTGAAAAGTATGATAATGAAAAAAATACCATTGTAATATTTGATGGTTCGCCATTAGATAGTTTAAAGTTTATAACGGAGAATGAATTAGAAAATATACTAAAAAAACATGGTATGAGCATAGATAAAATTGTAACAAAATATGATGCTATTATTTTTTTACAAACAATAGCTAAAAAATATCCTGAATTATATTCAAATGATAATAATATTGCAAGATTACCAGACATTAATCTTGCAATAGAAAGAAATGATAGATTAGAAAAATATTATAATAAATATAGAAAAATAAGTGTTATAGAATGCGAAAATGATATAAATATAAAAAATAACAACATAAAAAAAGCAATAGAAACATTATAAAAAGGCAATTTATTTGAAACTAGAACATTAAGTATTAAAATTTCAAAATTGTTTCAAGAATCATTCATTGACTATATAAAAATAAGGTAGTATCATTTTAATATGAAAAATTGAAAGCAGAGAGATTTGAGTTAGAGAAATCTAGCTCTTTTTCTTTGCTTTTTTGTTTTTTAAATATTTAATTTTATGGAGGTAAAGTATTATGTATATTGATAAGACAAACGAAGTAATGATGAATTATTACAAAAAACAGGAGATTTTAAAAGCTAAGCAAAGACTGGATCAAGAAAGGATGCCAATTGTTCAAGTCTTGCAACTAGCAGATAAGGAATTTATAACAATAGACGAATTACTAGAGGCTTTATACATTGATAAAGAAGAAGTATTTGAAGAAATTCTTAATACACAAAGTGTATCAGAAAATACAACAGATGTATCTGCAAATACAGCAAATGTATCCGGTGATACACCTATGGAAATTGCTAAAACTTATAAAGAATATTATGAGAAATATAATCACGACAGAAAACAAATTTGCAAAGATAAGAAGATTGCTAATGGAACTTTCCAAAAATATTTGAGATTGAATTATTTAATTCCAGAATTACAAGAAATGGTAAATAATAAAAAGTTGTCAGTAGTGTCGGCAGAGCAAATTAGCTTTCTAGATAAGCATAATCAAGAAAATATATGTTACTTAATGGAACATTTTAGGTGTGAAATAACAGAAAGTGTTGCTAAAAAGATAAAGCAAAATTATTTATTTTGTAAAAAGAATAATGGAATGTTTTTCTTAAATGAATCAGTAATTAAAAAATATAAAAAAGAAAAAAACATTAGAGTTTCATTCACACAAGATGAAATTGAAAAATGCTTTAATGGAATACCAAAACATAGTTTAAAGGAATACATTATAAGTATTGCTAAAAATATACATGATGTATAAGGCTACATACTATGGATATTCAAAAAGAACAAAAGATAAATGCTGATTTATTTAAAGAAAAAATAGATACCAACTTATTATACGGAAGTATTGAAATAACACTTTTAAACAAATTATTCAAAAACAAACTAATAAACGAGAAAATTTACAAACAAGCGAAAGAGAACATTATAAAGGAATATAAACTAGACAAAATAGAAATTTGATTTTATAAGGACAAAAGTGTATAATCCAAACAGGGTTCTCTCTAATAGAATGGAGGATTAATGGAAGTTCAAGTTATAGAGAAAATTCAAGGAAGAATAGATAGAGCTACAGGGTTAAAAATAAATACAAGATTAAGAGTAGCTGCATATGCAAGAGTAAGTACAGATTCAGAAGATCAATTAAATAGTTTTGAATCACAGGTAAAATACTACAACGAAAAAATCAATAAAAATAATGAATGGTTATTTGTAGAAGTATATGCAGATGAATCAATTTCAGGAACACAAGATTATAAACGTAGTAATTTTATGAGAATGATACAAGATAGTTTAAACGGAAAGATTGATTTAATATTAACAAAATCAATTTCAAGATTTGCTAGAAACATTTTAGATACTCTAAAATATGTAAGAATGTTAAAAGAGAAGAATGTAGCTATTCTATTTGAAGAAGAAAATATTAATACTCTAGAAATGGCAGGAGAATTACTATTAACTATATTAAGTTCAGTTGCACAGCAAGAAAGTGAAACAATATCATCACATGTAAAACTAGGACTAAAAATGAAACAACAACGAGGAGAGCTAATTGGATATAATGGCTGTTTGGGTTATACTTATGATAAGGAAAGTAAAAGTATATCTGTAAATGAGGAAGAAGCGGAAATAGTTAAATACATTTTCAACAGATATGCACAAGGTGTTGGTTCAAGTATTATAGCCAAATAACTAACAAACATGAAATATCAAACACCAAAAGGCTTAAATGTTTGGAGTGATTCAACAGTTAGAAGAATACTAAAAAATGAAAAGTATAAAGGTGATGTATTACAAGGTAAAACGTACACAACAGACCCTATAACTCATAAACGAGTTGTAAATATGGGAGAAGAAAATATGTATTACATAAAAGAACATCATCAAGCAATAATTGAGCCAGAGCTATTTGATAAAGTTCAACAGATACTAGAAAAAAGAGCTGGTTCAAGAGAAAAAGGAAAACGAAAAGGTAATTATAGTAGAAAATATCCATTTAGTAGCAGAATTTATTGTGGATTTTGTGGAACAGTTTTAACAAGAAGAAATTGGAATTCTGGAACCAAAAATGCAGCACCAGTTTGGCACTGTATGAAATTTGTTAAAAGAGGAAAAACAGAATGTCCAAAATGTAAAGCGATTAAAGAAACAATAATTGAAAATTGTTTTGTAGAGGCTTATAAAATTTTGTGTAGTGATAAAGGCGATATTGTAGAGAAGTTTATTAACAGAATAAACAACATAATAACTGAAAATTCATCAGATAAGTTAATAGAAAATATTGATGTAGAAAAGCAAAAGTTGAATTCAAAAATGAATAAACTAATTGATTTAAGCCTAGATAACGCCATAGATAGAGATACATTTTTAGAGAGAAAAGAAAAGCTACAAGCCCAAATTGAACAATTAAATATGAAACAAGAAAAGTTAATGTTAGATGAAAGAAATAACACTAACAGAAAACTTAGTTTAAATAAAATAAGGAAATTTCTTGAAACTGGAGATATTGTGGCAGAATTTGATAAAGATGCTTTTGAAATTTTAATAAAACAAGTCATTGTTGGTGGATATGATGGAAATGAAAATGCTGATCCACATGCAATAACATTTGTATTAAAAAACGATAATATTATCAATTATAAAGAATATCTACAGACAAGCTACAATGTAGGTAAACTAAATCTACAGGAAAGCAACCACACATGTGGAGTGTTGTGTAGTGATGACATTAAAAGACAACCTATAATGGTGAAATTCATAAAGAGTGGAAAGCGCGTTTTGAAGGTAAAATTAAATAATATAGCAATACATCAAATGACAGTATTAACAGAAGATAACAGAATAAAAAAAATGGAAAATATTGTAGATGATAAAAAATTATATTTAGGACAATAAGAAATAAGGAGGTTATTATATGGATATAAAATTTGAAGTTGATGGATATAAGTTTAATGTAAGAAGTTCTTGCATTATTAAAAATAAAACACATAGCAAAGTTCTTTTAACTAATATGAGAGCCATAACTGACCATGAGGCTTTTTTGTTGCCAGGTGGAAGACTTGAATTATTAGAAAATTCAGATGAAGCAATAAAAAGAGAAATAGAAGAAGAATTGAAATTAAAACTTGATTTTAAGTTAATATCAATAGAAGAAAATATTTCAAAAGCAAATAAATTCCAAATGCTTGAATTTGTATATTATGCAGAAATTGATAGCTTTGAAAGTATAGAGTTACCAAATGATGGTTGGGATAAATTTAAAATTGTCGAAATAAAAGATATTGATAATATCGATATTAGACCAAAAACAATTAATAATTTAATTAAGTGTGATGAATATTCTAGTATATCACACAATGTAAATTATGATTGGGCTTAATAATAAAAAAGACTTTTTGTGAGGTAAAATAAAAACCAATAGGTACATTAAAAAAATTATGTTGAGTTTGACGAATGACAAATAATATGCTACAATTAAAAACATATTTAAGAGTTTATCTAGGAAATAACATTCCGAGCGATAAAGGACAATTATAAATAGATTAGTTGTTTACACGAAGTGAGATATAAAGTCTTGCAAGGGAGTCTTAAAAGATTCTTTTGTGAGGCTTATTTTTATTTAAAGGAGTGATTAAAGTGCAGGATATTATAATTAGAAATGCAACTATTGAAGATGTTGAGAGAATTGCAGACATTAAAATTGAAGGTTGGCAAACGGCATATAGAGGGATTATAGATGATGATTTTCTTGATAATATGGATAGAGAAAAAGAAATTGAGAAGAGAAGGAATAATATAGATAATGGTGTAAATATTATAGTAGCTGAACTAAATAAGAATGTTGTCGGATTTTGTTTATATAGAAATTATAATAAAAACACAGGAAAATATCCAGAGGCAGATTGTGAAATTTCTTCTCTATATATAACAAGTAAATTAAAAAGAAATGGAATTGGAAAAAAACTTATGAAATATGTTATAGAGCTATTAAGAAAAGAAGGTAAAAAACAAATGATATTGGGTTGCTTAAAGGAAAACTATCCATCAAGAGCATTTTATGAAAAAATGGGTGGAAAGGTTATAAATTATGATGAAATTGAATTTGGAAATAAAAACTATGGATTAGCAATTTATGAATATGATATTTCCAATCCAAAGGAATATTAATTAATTTTAGTTGTAGCAAAGTAAAAAAGAAAATATTATAAAGTGGAGATAAAGTATGATAATAGATAGTTTTGATAATAAATCAGAAGCAAAAATTAATCCAAAGTTTAATGAAAACATGTACAAGTTAGATGTATGTATTCTAACATTTTAAATGTTATTGAAGAATATATTTTTAATAATTATAAATGTGAAAAAATTGGTGATATAAAAGGATACTGCAGATACTAGAATTATATATAAAATAGATTATAAAGGCAAAAAATAGGAAATGGTATATGGAGGTATAAGATGAATTATTGTCTTTTGTGCGAAAATTTTTTTGAAGAATATGAGAATACAAATGACATCGAAAAATCAATAAGAAATTATATTAACAATAGTTATAATCTTTTAAACGATATATACTTTTTTCAAAAGAGAATAGAAAAAAGTAAAATGGAAGATATAATAAAAGATAGTGAATATAAAAATATATTGCTAAATACAATTTCAAATTTAAAAGGTATTAATTTGAAAGAACTTTTGGATGATATAATAGATGAATTAGGACAAATACTAGATTATAAGAAGATTAATAAGAAAGTATATGTAATTATAGGACTAGATACTACTACAATATATTCTACAAAATATCAAAATGAAGATGTTACGGTTATACTACTAGAATCAACTTTAGGATTAGAAGAAAACATAAAAATGCTACTTGCTCATGAGTACACACATTGGATTAGAGAAAAAGAAATAAAACATGATATATTTGAAATGTGTATTGGAGAAAGATTTATTACTGAAGGGATAGCATGTAGTTTTTCAGAAGAAATAGTACCCAATAAACAAACGAGCTATTATACAATTGTTCCTAATACTACAGTTGAATGGGTAGAAAATAATATAGAAACTATAGATAAAGTTGTTGAAACGGAATTAGATAAAAATAATATGATGTATGATTTTTTCTATATGTTTGCAAAAACGAGGATACCTAATATGCCAGTAAGAACAGGATATGTTTATGGATATTTAAAAGTAAAAGAGTATATGAGAAAGAATAATTTGAAAATAAAAGATATTGTAAAATTAGATTGGAGAGAAGTTTTAAATGGATAAACCTATAAGAAAGGCAGTAAAATGCTATTAAGATTTTCAAGTTTTAGATATTGCTAATGTTGATTCAATAATTTATAATGAAGATGGTGAAAAAGATTTTAACGATTTAAGTGATAAAACAAAGGGGGGGAGTAGTTATGAACAAAAATATAACAATCGAAACAGAAAGATTAATATTAAGACAATGGAATATGAATGATATAGACGATATGGTAGAAGGTCTAAACAATATAAATGTTACAAAATGGTTAGCAGGAGCACCATTTCCATATACCGCTGAAGATGCAAAATATTTTATACAGAATACAATAGATAAAGATTTATATAATTTTGCAATAATCTTAAAAAGTGAAAATAAAGCCATAGGTGGAACTCAATTAACAGACATAAGTATGGCAAATGGTGTTGCTGGTGGTGGAATTTGGATAAATGAAAAATATCAAGGATTCGGATATGGAACAGAGGCATTTGGAGCAAGAATAAAATATGCTTTTGAAGTATTAGGATTAAGAAGGCTAGAAAATGGATATTTTAAAGAAAATGAAAAATCACACAAAATGCAATTAAAATTTGGTTATAAAGATGAAGGAATAAAAAGACAAAGATTCATATCAAAAGCAACAGGCAAAGTTGAAGACGAATATATAACAGGATTATTAAAAGAAGAATGGAAAAAAACATTAGAAAAATAACTTAGACTGTAAAAAAATAAGAATTATAATAAATAGTTGGAGGAATTTAATTATATGGATAATAAAGATTTAGAAAACGAAATAGCAAAAATAAAAGAAAGAAACAAAAGAGTAGAATTAGACAAAGCATGGGAAACAAGCTGGACTAGAAAGATATGTATTTGTATATTAACATATATAGTTGTGGTTATATATTCTTATTTAATAAATAAAAACAATAATATATGGTTAAGTTCATTAGTCCCAGTAATAGGATTTACATTATCAACAGTTTCTTTAAATTTAGTAAGAACTGTTTGGGAGAAGAATAGAAAATAGTATTACAAAGCAGTTATTAATATGAAATAATAACTGCTTTAATTGTGGGATTTAAATAGTATAAACATGAAAAATTGCTTTCTTTTTTTACTTCTTAATGATAAAATAGGGGCAATTAATTAAGAAATAAGAATAAAATTAATATATAGAAAGAAGTAAAACATATGGAAAAAATAATAATTAGAAATGTTAAATTTGAAGATTTAAAATCAGTTGCCGATATTGCAACTAGAGGTTGGCAAACTGCATACAGAGGAATTGTAGATGATGACTATTTAAATAATTTAAGTATTGAAGAAAATTATCAAAAGAGAATTAAAGATTATAAAGAAGATGGCTTTATTATTGCAGAAAAAGATAATGAAGTTGTTGGGTTCTGTAGATATAGAATTGGTAATTACTATAAAAACGAATATCCAAAAGTCGATTGCGAATTGTGTGCCTTATATGTAAAACCAGAAGAAAAAAGAAATGGAATAGGTAAAGCTCTTGTAGAATATGTAAAAAATGAATTTAGGAAAAATAATCTTAATAAAATGATTATCTGGTGTTTTAAAGAAAATTATCCATCTAGAGCATTTTATGAAAAAATGGGTGGAAAATTATGTGGAGAATCTTCATGTATAAGAGGAGATAAGGAATATAAAGAAGTTGGTTTTATATATAATTTGAATAGAAAAAAATAAGATGAAGGAATGGTATTATTTAGATTATTAATATATTAAAGTGAGTGAGATAAATGAAAATAATTTTTTTTGATCTACTTGGTTATTTTTTTTGTGAATTTGTTATTATATATATTGATAAAATCATATTTGAAAAATAGAAATATATTATATAAAAGGAGGGGAAAATAAATATAATGGAAAATCGATTTTTAAGCCTTGATAACATAGAAGACATACGAAATAATATAGGTTTTCATTTTACATCTAAACAAAACCTTGAGGCAATTTTGAATACAGGATTGCAGGCAAGATTGGGAGCAAATTCAACAGGAGCTTTAGGTAGAGCAGTAATTCCAAAACCATATGTTTCATATGGTTTAGAAGGTGTCTTACAATTATATAATCGTTTTCTAAACTTAGCTGGAGAGATGCCAATATCATGTTTTCAGGGTCAGTCATATGCTCCATTTATTCAAGATAATATTAAGAAAAACGATCCAAATTATATAATGTCAATAGTAGAGAGGTTTGAATTTGTTCGTCAATATATGGAAAATAATGTGTATTTAATGTTTAATTCTCAAACGAGCCAATATGAGCATTCGATATCAGATGAACAATTAGTTGAAATAAATAATACAATTAAAAATATGGTAGATGAAAATGGAGATAGTGTTGTTTCAAAGATAAATGATTTAAATAGGAAAATTAAAAGTTTATATAGAGAAGATCAAGCCAAAAATAAAAACGAGATAGAAGCTAAGGTTAAAGAAAGAAATAAACTAGTAACTGATATATGGGAAAAAAGTAAAAAAATGGTTGATAAAAAAAGAGGACCATTGTTAAATGAAAAAGATGATCCTATTATTGATATTATAGATTTCAACGACGAAAAACTATCGTGGATGAATTATGAGAAAAATCCGCATAATGCTCATACTCGAATTGTGAAAAAAGATGAAAGATGGCAAGGTATTCCAGTTAATCCTGAAAAAATGCATGTATTTTCAAGAGACGGAAATAGACCATCAAATGGTGTGGAATTTTTTCACGACATATATAGTAGAGTACAAGAGTCAGATTTAACTCGACTTCAGACACCGGATACAGTTGACAAAAACTTATTGGGATTATTTTTTGAATATGTAGAATTGGTAGAGCAATACAAAAAAAACGGGTTATTGATTGAAAGACCGGCTAGTGATCAAATAAGGGATGGAAAAAAAGTTAGAATAGATGGTAGTTTAGTTGTTGATTTATCAAATATACAACAATATCCTGGTTTAGAAGACTTTTCACATAATGCGCAAATTTTTTATAAAGAAGAGGAGAAAAATTGTGGAAAAATAATTGAAAAATTGCAAGATGATAGGAAAACAATCGAATCAAAATTGTTAGCACAGGCATGTACTAAAGAAATAGATGTGGCAGTATTGAATGAAGAAGCTGATAAATCTTTTGAACAATTGAGTAAAAAGCCAACAGAAAAAGAAATTATAAAACGAGGTAAAGAATAAAATGAATCAAACGAAAGAAAAAAGATACAAAATGGCATATGTTGAATTAAATGAAATAATAAAACATTTGTCAGAAGATGAACAGTTAAAAATTCCCGAGACATTTAAAAAAAATTTACTCAAAGAAATGGATAAAGAATATAAATTTATCTTTGATAACAAAAAAGGTCTTTTAGGACAGACATATATGAATGAAACAAAGGCTCTATATATTAAATTATATAAACAATATTTAGCAACAGAAAAAGATGTATGGAAGAAATATGATAGTATTTGTCATAGTATAATTGAAAATGAAAAAAGAAAAAAATATGATAGTAATAATATATTTAAAACTCACGTTGAAGATTTTAAAAGTGAAGGTCAAACTAAAGCAATGGTAAAATTAGAAGAAAAGAATATAATAAAAAAAATAATTAGTAAAATTAAGAAGTTTATTTGGAAATGGTAGAGAAGTATTATTCATATAAAATAAACTTATAAAAAAAAGAATGAATTAAATGATAAGAATACATAATTTCAGATGTTCTACAATTTGCAAAATTAATAAAATAGAAATCAAGCAATTGAGTAAAAACAAAAAGATAATAGAGCTTGAATTGTATAGAAAATATATAAATAAATTATTATAAAGAAAGAAGGTTCTCATGAAAATATTAATAATAGGAGCAGGTGTGCTTGGCTCAAATTTAGCACACTCACTGAAAAAAAATAATGAAATAACAATTTTAGCAAGAAATAAAACATACGAAAATTTAAAAAATAATGGGCTTATTATAAAGCATAAATTAAAAAGAAAAACTGTAGATCATTTTAATATAATAAACAAACTAAGTGATGACGATATTTATGATGTAATATTCGTAGTCTCAAGATGCTCATCATTAAATACAATTATACCTATTATTGAAAATAATAATAGTAAAAATATAGTTTTTGTTGGTAATAATTTTACTGCAGAAAAATATATGAATATAAAAAATAAAAATGTATTATTTGCCTTTTTCTCAGCAGCTGGTAAAAAATATGATGGTTATATTGATTCTGTTTGCTTAAATAAAATAACAATAGGAAGAACAGATGGAAAAAATGATGATGATGAATTTATAAAATCGATATTTGAAAAAACAAAAGTAAAAGTTGAAATAGAAAATAAAATGAATGATTATTTAAAAACACATGGATGTGCAATACTTCCTTTAGTTTTTGCTTGTTATAAAGTGGATGGAAATTTAAAATTATTAAAAAGGGATAAAGAGTATTCATTATTAATAATGGATGCAATAATAGAAGGATATGATGTACTTAAAAAGTTGGGATATGAAATACTTCCTAAGGGAGAGTATGAAAATTGTACAAATAAAAAGAATTTCTGTGCTTTTATATATAGATTTTTATTTTCAAATTTCCTAGGAAAAATGTGTTTATCAGATCATGCAATGAGTGCAAAAGAGGAGTTTATTCTTATGGAAAATGAGTTTGAACAATTGAAAAAAAAAGCTGGAATTGAAACAAAAGTGTATGATGAATTAAAACTATCACTATTAAATTATGAGAAATAAATATAAAAACGGAGGAATAAACGAATGTCAAATATATTAGATTACATTAAGTGGAGAGGTGATTTAACAATACAAAATGACCCTTTTAATGAAATAGATAGTTTAATTTTATCTAGATTTTCATATTTACCATTTGATGGAATAATAGAAGAAAATGAAGTTGTAACAATAAGAGAGCTAAATGAAAGATTTCAAAAACAAGATAAGAATAATATAAATATTTTATGGGATGATGATATAAATTTATTTCCATTAATGGGAAATTCAAAAAGATTTGGCGAAATGAAAGCAACAAAATATTCAAATAAATTAAATGTAGAAGAAGAGCTTCAGTTTTCTGCAATAACAATATTAGTTCCAGATGATACGATATTTATATCATATAGAGGAACTGATAACACAATTGTTGGATGGAAAGAAGACTTTAATATGGGCTTTAAAAGTCATGTTGGAGCACAAATTGATTCTGTAAAATATTTAGAAGAAATAGCTGATAAATATCCAAAAAATAATATACGAATTGGAGGTCATTCAAAAGGGGGAAATTTAGCTGTATATTCTGCGGTTTTTGCAACAGAAAAAACTAAAAATAGAATTATAAAAATATACAATAACGATGGACCAGGATTTGATGATGAAATATCAGAATCAAATAATTACAAACAAATGATAACAAAAGTAAATACATATATTCCTCAAGAATCTATATTTGGAATGTTACTAAATCATAAAGAAAAGTATATAGTAGTAAGAAGTACACAAAAAGGCGTTATGCAACATGATGTGTATTCATGGCAGTTACTAGGAAAAAATTTTGAATGTTTAAAAGAAGTAACAAATGGTAGTAAATTTATAGATAAATCAATAAAAGATTGGTTTAAACAAATAGATATAAAACAAAGAGAGCAAATGATTGATATAATATTTGAAGTAATAAATTCAACACAAATGGATACAATGAGTGATATAAAAGCGGGTGGAATATCAAGTATAACAACAATTTTAAAATCATATAAAATGATAGATGCAGAAGACAAAAAAATGCTTTTAAAAACAGTATCAGCATTACTAAAAACAGCAAAAGATAATTTTTTAGAGCTTAATAAATTTAAAAATTAAAATTTGTTACAAGCTATAGCTAAAAAGAATAAAATTTGATATAATAAAGCTCAATTAAAAAGATATGGAGGAAAAAATGAAAGAAGAAAATATTGTTATGCCAGACTATAAACATTGTATTTTAGGAACAATTACTTCTATTTTAAAGTATTACAATGTTGATAGTAAACACAAAAGCTCTGAAAAAATAGATAAAATACTAAATGAAAAAAATTATAAAAATGTAGTGTTACTAATATTAGATGGAATGGGTGACATTGTATTAAAAAATATTGACGAAAATGGATATTTTAGAAAAAATCAAATTGATGTGGTTACAAGTGTATATCCATCAACTACAACGGCAGCATTAACAACATATTATGCAGGAAAACCACCATTTGAAACTGGTTGGATTGCATGGTCTCAGTATTTTAAAGAATATGGAAAAAATATTGATATGTTATCTCATATGCAATCATTAACAGGATTAAATATAAAAAATGCTAAATTAGATGTTTTTAAAGAAATAGTAAATTATAAAACAATTTTTAATCAAATTGAGGAAGCATCAAAAGATGTAAAAGCATATGAAATAATGCCATCATATTCTGATAGAAGATCAAAGAGAACAATTAAAGCAGATTCTATAGATGAAATTACAGAAAACATAAAGCTTCTTTGTGAAAATGATGATAAGAAATTTATAATGGCATATAGTGACAATCCTGATGGATTACTACATAAATATGGAACAAAATCTGATGAAGTAAAAGAATTTGTAATTGAAACAGAGAAAAAAATAAAGAATATGTGTGATAATTTAAATGATGATACTATCATAATTATATCAGCAGATCATGGACATAAGGATATTGAAAAATCATATTCAATATTGGATTATCCAGTATTACAAAAATGCTTATTAATGCCACCTTCATTAGAATCAAGATGTATAACATTTTGGGTAAAAGAAAATATGAAGGAAGAATTTGAAAGAGAGTTTAATAAAGAATTCAAAGAGGAATTTATGTTAATGTCAAAAGAAGAATTTTTAAGTAAAAATATGTTAGGATTTGGAGACATGCATAATAAAATTGATGACTTTTTAGGAAACTATATAGCAGTTTCAATATCAGGAAGTATAATAGTTTTAGAAAACTATTTAGAAAAAGGCAAAGGGGTTAAAAAGTCAACTCATTGTGGACTAACAAGAGATGAAATGGAAGTTCCTATTATAGTATTAAAAAAATAGTAATGTTTATAAAAGAAAAAACGCCGAGATAATCTCGGCGTTTTTTGAGGACAGTTAAAATTATTATTAGTCACTGAAGCGTATTGACATTTTATCAAATTGGCTTAAGCTCTCATAATAATTTTTACAGAATGAACGGAAATCTTTTGCAATTTCATCCATTCTTTCGCGCATTGGGAAATTTCTCCAATTGTAAAAAAGTTCAGTGTCAAAGAATGTGTCGCATTCATTTGATGACATATGTGCAATCAGAGATTTGCAGGTTTTACTGAGGGTTGACCTCTCATGTTCCTGCATCCAATGAGCCAGAACTTGTCTCGGATGTTGTCTGGGGTAATAATCTCTGGTGTCACAAGAAATGTAATAGTTATTGTCCTGATCGACATATAACATATACGGGTTCTCGTAAAAGTCCAAAAGATTTTCCTTGGAAATGAGCTGAGGAGTAAGTCCACTAGCTTGTACTTCCTTTAAGACAGGCATATTTGTACAGGCCATATGGAAATGAGCATGTACAATACTTGTCTTGTGTTTCCCAGCACCAGTTTTTCCAGAGCCACATTCAAATCCAAAAATCGGCTTGTTGTAAATACTAGACAGAATTGCCGATAGGTTTGAATATACCATAAAAAACTCATCCAATTCGGATTCATTAAGATTGGCAAAAGACATAACATGTCTCTTGGGTACAATCATAATATAACCCTCATAGAATGCTCCCGTTCCAGGTACTACAAAGAAATTGTCCGTTTCATACAATATATGTTCCGGATAATCCGATTGTCTGTTTAATATTTTGCAAATCAAACAGTCAGATTGGGGTTGAACATAGCCACTGTCAGTTGAAGCAATGATATGATCACCAGTGTCAACACCGTAAGTCGAAAGTAACTTAGGAAAATCCTCCAGAATGTTATCAACAGATAAGACCATTTTTTCAACAGAAGTGGAATATGATGACAATTGAATAACTATTGGAGAATAGTTGCTCATCAACTTGAAATCATAAGTCTCGGTAAAGTACACAGCATTCTTGTTGAAATGATACACATTTCTCAATGTGTAGGGGGTTAAACTCCGGATAACAGTAACAGCCTTAAAACCGGCAATTACATTTCTGGCTTGGGCAATATTAGTATAATTGCCTAGAATTACGATCAATTTTTGTGTGGTTAGCATGATGTTATGCCCTCCTAAAAATTAGTAATAATGTTAGTATAACATTTTATAGGACTTATGTAAATAGTAATTGAAAATTTATAGTAAAAACTTTTTCGGATATATTAATGAAAGTATAATAAACAAAATATAGTGTAATTCTTTGACTTATTGAATAAAATTATATATAATTACTCAAAATTAAAAATAAAAAGTTAAAAGAGTATAGACTTTTATAACAAAGAAAGGAAAATTTTATTATGAAAAATTTTTTCAAAGGAATAATAGTTGGAATTGGAGGAATAGCACCAGGACTAAGTGGTAGTGTTTTACTTGTAATATTTGGATTATATCAAAAAACAATAAATGCTATTGGAACATTATTTAAAAATTTCAAAAAGAATATAATGTTCTTAGTACCGTTGTTCTTAGGATTTGGAGTAGGTGTATTATTATTTAGCAAAGTAGTAGATTATTTATTAAACACATTTGAAATGCAAACAAGATTTGCATTCTTGGGGTTAGTAATAGGAACAATACCATTATTTTATAAAGAAGTAAAAAAAGAAGGATTCTCAAAAAAATATTATATTTTAATTGCTATATCTGCAATTGCTGGACTACTATTATTTTCACTAAATAAAGGAGCATTTCCACAAATAGAAAATCCAAATTTAATACAATCTATTACGCTAGGAGTAGCTGTAGCTGGATCATCAATAATACCAGGTGTTGATAGTGCTGTAATTTTATCTTCACTAGGATTATATGAATTATATGTAAGTTCATTAGCTAATTTTAATTTAAGTGTATTAATACCAGCAGGATGTGGCCTAGTAATAGGTGCTCTTGTGATTTCATTTATAATAAACAAATTAATAAAAAGATTTTATACAGCAACATTTTCAATTATATTTGGGTTATTTATATCAATAATTCCAAATGTATTAAATGAAAGTTGTAAAATGATGTTAGATATAAAAACTGCGGTATCAATTTTAACCTGTTTAGTAGGCTTTTGCTTATCTTATTATTTAGGGGATATTGAAGGAAATAATGCTAAGATAAAAAATATAATAAAATATTCATCGAGAAAAAGAATTGGAGCTGAAAGCAGTGAGTAATTGTTGTTAAATATTTTATACTATTGCAATGTCAAAATAAAGTTATAAATTATTATTAAAAGTAAAAATATCAAGATTTTTGAAGTATGAAAAAGGAGTAAGAAAAATGATATATCCAGATTTTTTAAAGCAAGGAAGTTGTATAGGGGTTCCAGCACCATCAAGTGGAGCATATAACAATTTATATAATAATAGATATAATAATGCAAAGAAAAAACTAGAAGAAAAAGGCTATAAAGTTGTATTATCAAAAAATATATTTAATTCATATAAGATGCGTAGTGCACCTGCAAAAGAAAGGGCAGAAGAGCTAAATAAAATGATAGAAAATAAAAATATTAATTTTATTATTTGTGCAGCAGGTGGAGAATTTTTAGTAGAAATGCTACCATATGTGAATTTGCAAAAAATACAAACAAACCCAAAATTCATACAAGGATTTTCAGATCCAACAGGTATACTATTTCCAGTAACCACAAAATATGATATAGCAACAATATATGGAAATAATTTTGGTGATTATGGTGCAGAATGCGATGATAAAAGCATACTTGATAATATTCAAATAATTACAGGCAATATAATAGAACAAAAAAATTACGAATTGTATGAAGAGGAAAGAGCAGAAAGAATAACTGGATTAGAAGGCTATAATTTAACTAAAAAGGTCGAATGGAAAAGCTTAAATAATAGCGAAATAACTGTAACAGGAAGAATAATTGGTGGTTGTTTAGATATAATATCAGAAATAGCAGGAACAAAATATGATGGTACAAATGAATTTAACGAAAAATATAAAAATGACGGAATTATTTGGTATTTTGATAATTGTGAATTATCAAAAGAAGAGCTAATTCGTACGATATGGAAATTAAATGAACTCGATTATTTTAAATATGCAAAAGCAATTATATTTGGAAGAAACGGAGAAGAAACATCGTGTATAGGATATACAATGGAAGAAGCATTACAAGATAGTGTTATATCAAATTTAAATATTCCAATTATATATGATACTGATATATCACATAAAGGACCATGTTTAACGATAATAAATGGGGCAATTGCAACAATAAAATATGCGAATAAAAGAGGAAGTATAGATTTTGAATTAAAATAATAAAATTAATCGTAATCTATAAAGAAATATAGTATATAGTGTTTAAAGATGGAGAAGCTGTAAATAGCTTGTCCATCTTTTGCTCTCATATTAGAATAAATTCTTTGAAGTATTATTATTTAATATGTTTTATATAAAAAATAGTAAATATATTGTTTTTTTAGAATATTATGTTAGAATATAATAGAAAACAAAAGAAAGAGGAGGAACAAATGAATAGTAAGGGGAAAAATTTAAAAAATGAAGAAAAAACATGGAATAGTACGTGGAAATATTCAAAAGTTGTATTAAGAATTTTTATATGTATGATTTTTAGTATTTTATTTATTTTTGGAGGGAATGTAAAAGCTGATACTATTGAAGATTCAAATAAAAATGAAAATTTTATTGTAATGAATAAGAATAATTCAGCTAATACAGTATGTAATTATATAACTGTATTAAATAAAGGAGATAAAGCAGAAATAGAAATCTGGGATTTTTATTCTGCAAAAAATGACTTTAAATTAGAAAATTTTGAAATTTTTCTGGATTCTAAAGAAGTTATTGAAATTTCAGATGTGTCAAGTGAATATGAATATTCAGGTAAAATAAGTTTTTATGTATCTGCTAAAAGTAATGGAATTGCAAATATTGTAATTAAAAAAGGTGATAAGAAAACTTTATATACAATTATTGTTGAAGATAATAAAAATACAGTATTTAATGGATATGTAATTCAAAAAGATAATACATTTTATGTCTATGATGGCAGTTATGGGGATAAAATTAAAAATGAGACAACCGGACAAATATGGAAAATATCAGTAAGTTCAAATGAATATAAATCAGAATTCTACGGAACAGGTACTGGACAAGATGATGGAAAAGACGACGGAAAAGATGACGGAAAAGACGACGGAAAAGACGACGGACAAGATGATGGAAAAGACGACGGAAAAGATGACGGACAAGATAACGGAAAAGATGACGGAAAAGATGATGGAAAAGATGACGGACAAGATAACGGAAAAGATAACGGAAAAGATGATGGAAAAGATGACGGACAAGATAACGGAAAAGATAACGGAAAAGATGATGGAAAAGACGACGGAAAAGATGACGGAAAAGATGACGGACAAGATGATGGACAAGATGATGGAGATGTAACTCCAGGTGAAGATGATAGAGGAAAAGATTATGATGAATTGAGTCCGGGGGATAACTTAAAATATAATGAATCAATTCCTGAAAACGAACAAGAAAATAGTAATGCTCTAAAAACAGATAAAACAATGGCTCAAAAGGGACTTCCACAAACTGGAGAACAGGTAATAATTTTATTAATAATTCCAATTCTTATTTTAATTGTATATTTAGCAATTAGATTGAAAAGAAAAAAATATATGAAGTAGGAGGAGGAAAAAAATGAGAAAAAATATGAAAAAAATAAGTATAGTATTAAGTATATTAGTTATAAGTATATTATTATTATTTAGTAAAAAAGTGCATGCTGCAACTGAAGATTATGGTCCATTTGAACATTCGATAGTTGGTGCAAGAGCATGGTCAACATATAGTGGAAAATTAAATTTGAGAGAAGACCATTCTAAAGATTCAAAACTTATTGCTGAATTATCTCAAGGTCAAAAAATGCAAATAATTGGTGGAATAGTAGATAATTATGTAAAAGTTAAAGTAAATCAAAATGATAAGATATATTATGGATATGTATTTGTCGAATATATAATGATTAATTTACCAGATATAATGCCTTCGTTGGAATATAATATTACTAATGCAACATCTTCAATATATACCTGTGATAAATACGATATTCCTGACGTTACAGGAGTAAAATTATATCCAAATGCAAAATATATAAAAAAATCGATTTTTTATAATGTAGATACATTAGAAAATAAGGTACATTTTAAAGATCCCGCTGAAAAAGATGTGAACGAATGTTATGCACCATTAAAATATGATGCAGCTTTAAAACTAAATAAAGCATATCAAAGTGTAAAGAATGATGGATATAATATAAAAATTTATGATTCATACAGACCATATTCTGTAACCAAAAGTATATATAATAAATTTAAAACTGTAGCAGAGGCAAATGATAAACGTGGTAAAGATATGAGAAATGCAATGAATAAAGATGGTCTTAATATTGATTGGTTTTTAGCAGCTAATAAGTCAGCACATAATTATGGAATTGCATTGGATTTAACGTTAACAAAAAATGGTGAAGAAATAAAGGCACAGACAAAAATGCATCAGTTAGATGCAAGTGCAGCAATTAGTAATAACAATGATGAAACTAATAAATTACAAGAGTATATGACATCAGCTGGATTTATAACATTGAAATCAGAGTGGTGGCATTTCCAAGATGGTCGTACAAAAGATCAATATGTAAGTGGAAATTATTGTGATTTCCAAGTTGAGTAGATAGATAAATAAAAAGGTATTATCAATAAATTTGATAATACCTTTTTGTGCTAACTTGAATTTTCAATAAGGATATGCTAAAATTGCCTATATAAGGCTAAAACTACATCCACATCGCATATGGAGGAAAGCATGAAAAAGAAGGTTTATTCAAAAATTCGCTATATTATTGTAGTATCGATGGCAATGTTAATTGCATGTATGACGACTAGTTGTGCTTGGTTCGACAATGAAATGAAAAATATAAAAGGCGAGTTAATTGGAAACAAGTTCAACATCGATTTTTATGATAATTATGGGGATAATATCCTCACAATTCACGGAAAAAAAGTTGGTATAGAGGCAAATTATGTGAAAACAAAATCTGTTAACTCAGACGGAGAATCATCAACCAATTATGAGCTTTCAAGTGTTGTTACAATTACTGTAGACGGAAACCAGGTAAATCAAACTGGCAATACAGTTATTTTTGCTGAGGAAGGTCTTGAAAAGGTTGAAGATTTTGAGTTACCAGATGATGTAACTGGAAGTGGAGGAACGATTAATGCTATTGACAGGAATATTAATAAAATAAAAAATGTTCTTGGAACATCAAAGGTAGTTGTAATCTGCTCACAACTCGGTGTGCCTCTTGCTGTTTATGGCGGAGAAGAGGTATACTGGGAAATTCCAGATGATTTGCCAAAAACGACAAAACTCAACATTGATGGTAAAGCTTTGTATATTCATAGAGCAAACTATATAATGTTGGACAATGATTTGATCGATTAAAATAAGGAAGTAGTTTTAGTTTTTGTTATAAAGGAGAGGACCATGCATATGGTCCTTTTTATAATTCTCAAATAAATATTTTTATATAAAATTGTTTAATATCATAAACAATTATTCAATTTTTAATTTTTTACATTACATTGATTGTAATACTACATAAATATTCAAAAAAAGCAATTATTTCCCTTGCAATGACTAAAATTATATGATAAAATATCAAGGTATTAAAAATACAAAACCTTATACTTAGTTCAAGGATAATTAACACCACTTAAACTCAGTTTAAGGATAAAAATAATAATGGAGGTGCATTGTAAAATGACAAAGGAAAGAAAACAAGAAATAATCGCTACTTATAAAAGAGATGAAAACGATACTGGTTCACCAGAAGTTCAAATAGCTCTTTTAACAGAAAGAATCAATGAATTAACAGAACATCTAAAAGTTCACAAAAAAGACAATCATTCAAGAAGAGGTCTTTTAAAAATGGTAGGAAGCAGAAGAAACTTACTTAACTACTTAGCAAAAAAAGATGTTCAAAGATACAGAGATATCGTAGAAAAACTTGGATTAAGAAAATAATAACTTTTGGACGTTTTGCATAAATAAATTGCTAAACGTCCATTTTAATTAAATGGTGTTAAAAATGCTTAAAAATTAGTAAGTAGCTTGGATAAAGTACTTTAAAAAATTATATTAAATAAAAGTAAATTAAAGTAATTTATCGAGGTTACAGCTAATTTTAAGCAAATAATAATTTATAAAGGAGAGAAGTATATGTTTAAATGTTATGAAACAGAATTAGCTGGAAGAAAATTAACAATTGAAACTGGAAAAATTGCAGAGCTTGCAAATGGAAGTGTTATGGTAAGATATGGAGATACTGTAGTAATGGTAAATGTTACAGCATCAAAAGAGCCAAGAGAAGGAATTGACTTTTTCCCATTATCAGTAGATTATGAAGAAAAACTATATGCTGTAGGAAAAATACCAGGAAGTTTTACAAAAAGAGAAGGAAAACCTGCAGATAAAGCTATATTAACATCAAGAGCAATAGATAGACCAATAAGACCATTATTCCCAAAAGATTTCAGAAATGATGTATGTGTAGTGGCAACAGTATTATCTGTAGAGCAAGATAACTCACCAGAGGTTTGTGCAATGATAGGAACAGCAGCAGCACTTGCAATATCAGATATTCCATTTGGAGGACCAACAGCAGCTGTTAATGTAGGATATGTAGATGATAAAATAGTAATAAATCCAACAGCAGAGCAAAGAGAGCACAGTAGATTACGTTTAACTGTAGCTGGAACACAAGAAAAAATAACAATGATTGAAGCAGGAGCAGATGAAATACCAAACAGCACAATGTTACAAGCAATAAAAGATGCTCATGTTGAAATAAAAAAATTATGTGATTTTATATCAAAAATACAAGCAGAAATAGGAAAGCCAAAATTTGAATATCAATCATTTGCAACTGATAAAGATGTATATGAAGAGATAAAATCAAACTTCAAAGAAAGAATGTACAAAGATGTTCAAGAAGTTGATAAAACTGTAAGAGATACAAATATAGAAAAAATAACTGAAGATATAACAAATTATTTTATAGAGAAATATGGAGAAGAATCAGCAGAAGAAAAGAAAGCTGATATTGCAAATAGTGTTCATGATCTAGAAAAAGAATGTGTAAGAGAAATGATACTAGAAGAGCATAAAAGACCAGATGGTAGAAAAATAGATGAAATAAGAGCACTATCTTGTGAAGTTGGAGTATTACCACGAGTACACGGAAGTGCTATCTTTACAAGAGGTCAAACACAAGTAATGTCAATAGTAACTTTAGGAATGAAAAGTGAAGAGCAATTATTAGATGGATTAGATGAAGAAACAGGAAAAAGATATATGCATCAATATAACTTCCCATCATACAGTGTTGGAGAAGCAAGACCATCAAGAGGACCAGGAAGAAGAGAAATTGGCCATGGAGCATTAGCTGAAAAAGCATTAGTTCCAGTAATTCCATCAGAAGAAGAATTCCCATATGCAATAAGAGTTGTATCAGAAGTATTAAGCTCAAATGGTTCAACATCACAAGCTAGTATATGTGGAAGTACATTAGCTTTAATGGATGCAGGTGTTCCAATTAAAAAGCCAGTAGCTGGAATATCAACAGGATTAGTAACAGACAAAAATGATCCAAATAGATATGTAATGTTAACAGATATTCAAGGTATTGAAGATTTCTTTGGAGATATGGACTTTAAAGTAGGTGGAACAAAAGATGGTATAACTGCTATACAAGTTGACATTAAAATAGATGGATTAACATATGATATAATAGAACAAGCTTTTGAAAGAACAGAAAAAGCAAGAATGTATATATTAAATGACATAATGTTACCACAAATAGCAGAGCCACGTGCAGAAATTTCAAAATATGCTCCAAAAATAATAACAACCAAAATTAGTGTAGACAAAATAAAAGATGTAATTGGAACAGGTGGAAAAGTTATAAACAAAATAATTGCTGAAACAAATGTAAAAATAGATATTGAAGAAGATGGTTCTGTATGTGTATATTCTAATGATTCAAAAAATGCAGAAGTTGCAATGAAAATGATAAAAGATATAGCAAGAGAAATAGAAGCAGGGGAAATTTATGATGGTGTCGTAACAAAAATAATGCCATTCGGAGCATTTGTTGATTTAGGTGGAGGAAAAGAAGGATTACTTCATATTTCAAAAATATCAAGTAAAAGAGTAGAAAAAGTAGAAGATGTATTAGCAATTGGAGACGAAATAAGAGTAAAAGTATCTGAAATTGATTCTCAAGGAAGAGTAAATTTAACAATGAAAGACCTAGAATCTACAGCTCAAAATAAAGACGAAAACAAAGAAGAAAAATAATAAAATAAAAGCAAAAACAATAGTATATTTTAGTATACTATTGTTTTTGAAAATAACCAAAAAATAAGGGGCTTTTTTGTGAATTATTTGTGAAAATATAAAAAAAAGTAACAAAATGTTGAAAAAAAGAATATAAGTAAGTATAATATATATGAATTTAAAATTAAGGAGTAAAAGATGGAATATTTATATATAATACAACAGGCACTTATTTGGATTGTAACTATATATTGGTTATATCAATTCATAATTAGTTTGTGCTCTTTTGTTAAAATTAAAGAAAAACCTTTAAAAGAAGATAAACAACACAGATTCATGACAATAATACCAGCTCATAATGAAGAAAAAGTTGTAGTAAATTTAATAGAGAGTTTAAAAAAATTAGACTATCCAAAAGATTTATACGACATATATGTAATTGCAGATAACTGCACAGACAAAACAGCAGAAGTTGCAAAAAAAGCAGGAGCAATAGTATATGAAAGATTTGATGAAGCTCATAAAACAAAAGGTCATGCTCTTCAATGGTTTTTAGCTCAAAAAATTGAAGAAGATGCACCATATGATGCATTTTGTATATTTGATGCTGATAATATAGTAGATGAAAATTTCTTAAAAGTAATGAATAAAAAATTGTGTCAAGGAGAAGAAGTTGTTCAAGGATATAAAGACATAAAAAATCCATCAGACAGTTGGGTATCTGCAGGATATGCAATATTCTATTGGACAATGCATAGATTTTACCATTTAGCAAGATATAATATAGGTCTTTCACCTTTAATGAATGGAACAGGTTTTATGGTAAAATTTGATGTAATAAAACCTCAAGGATGGAACACAAAAACATTAACAGAAGATATAGAGTTTTCGTTAAAAAGAATTATAGAAGGTAAAAAATTGGGTTGGGCAAGAGATGCAATAGTATATGATGAGCAACCAGTAGGATTTAAACAATCATGGACACAAAGATCAAGATGGACAGTAGGACATATGCAATGTTTAAAAGAATATACAAAACCATTAGCTGAAGCTGTAGTAAAAAATAAAACAGTAATGAATTTTGACGGTTTATTATATATGTTAGGAACAACACCAATGTTAATATTAACGATGGTACTAGTAATAGTAAATACTGTTTTATTTGCAACCGGAGCAATGAGTGGATTGGATTTTACAATACAAATGTTAAAATATATTATACCAACATTATTAGTATTACCATTTATGGGATTAGTAGTGTTATATTTAGAAAAAAAACCAATAAAACCAATGATAAAAGGACTGTTAACATATCCAATTTTCATGGGATCATGGTTATTGATAAATATAAAATGTTTATTCAAAAGAGACACAGAATGGAAGAAAATAGACCATGTTAATGATAAAAAAATAGAAGATTTATAAAAAAAGAAAATCAGTGTTTTTATTACTGATTTTCTTTTTTTTAGACTTTGTCGAAATTTGGTATACGGTTTTTATTGCAAACTCAAGAAAATTGCAATAAAATATAAGAACTATGTAAAACTGTACACAAAAGTTTTAGAAATTTATTTAAAATTAAATTTCAAAAATTCAAATTATTTTTTTTCAAAAAATTGGCATCTAAAAAAATCCAAACAAAACATATATAAATGAAAATAATTTAAAAAAATAAATTATATATTTGAATTTTCACAAAAAATATATAAAACATAGGAGGGTTGTAATATAGAAGAACTTGAATATTGGATTTGGATTTCACAAATAAAAAATATGACTTTTGAAGTATTTGACTTATTATTAAAAAAGTACGAAAATATAAGAAATATATGGAATCTTAATGAAAAAGAGCTTAAATCAAATGGGTTTTTATCTGAAATATTATTATTAGAGCTATGCAATGAATCATATAAAAGCAATTTAACTAAATATTTAAGATATATAAATAAAAATGATATAAAAATTATAAAATGTACTGATAATAATTATCCGCAAAAATTAAATAATATACAAAATAAACCAATAGTGTTATATTCCAAAGGAAATCTAAAAAACATAAATAATGAATCTGTTGCAATTGTAGGCTCAAGAATGGCATCAATATATGGAAAAAAGAATGCGTATTATTTTTCATATGAATTAGCTAAACGAAATGTCAATATTGTTAGTGGTTTGGCAAAAGGAATAGATTCATATTCACATATAGGTGCATTAAAAGCCAAGGGAAAAACAGTAGCTGTTATAGGATGTGGAATGGATAAAATATATCCAAAAGAAAACGAAAAATTATATTATGAAATTTTAAAAAATGATGGACTTATAATATCCGAATATATAGTTGGAACAAAACCAGAAAAAACAAATTTCCCAAGAAGAAATAGAATAATAAGTGGTATTTCAGATGCTGTAATTGTTGTAGAAGCAGGTGCCAAAAGTGGGTCATTAATAACGGCAAACCATGCAATAAACCAAGGCAAAGAAGTATGGGCAATACCAGGAAACATTAACTTAGCAAATTCGGTGGGAACTAACGAGTTAATAAAAGATGGTGCAAATGTTTTAACTAAATTAGGCGATATAATATGGTAGTTCTGGAAAAGGTTGATAGTTAAGTTAAAAAAAGAAAATCGTAAATGAAAATGGTGATGGGTGTTATCAATCTATGACTGAGATTAGTGTGTGATGTCAAAAAGAACCGTCCCCATTGACAACTTGTCGAATTATGTAGAAATTTGCAGATGAAAAAAGATTGACTTTGTATGAATTTGATATTAAAATTAGTACATAATAAAATTTTATTCAAAAAATTTAATTCTAAAAAATTTCCAAAGAAATTTAAAAAAATGTAATAGGAGGTGACTTATTGAAACGAAAAACATTGAAGTCTTTGTTCAGTGTTATTATTAGTGTTATTGTAGTATGTTGTTTATTCATTTTTTTATATCAAAAAAATAAAAATTCCATTATTCAATCAAATCTAATAAAAGAGGCAGATAGTATTGTAAACGAAAATATTATTAATTGTGATGCTATTAAAAAAAGTGAAGAGCAAAAACAAATTGAGGAGTGTGAGGCTTTTTCAATTGAAAAAATATCTAGTGATAATAATGTTTTAGGAAAAATAAAAATTCCAGCAATAAATGTTGAAGCACCAATTAAAGAAGGCATAACACAAGATGTATTAAAAGAATCTGTTGGACATTTTTGTGATAGTAGTTATTGGAATGGAAATGTTGCTCTTGCTTCTCATAACAGGGGGACATATGCACATTATTTTGAAAAGATAAATAAATTACAAATTAATGATGAAATCATTTATCAAACTAAATTAGGGACAAGAGTTTATATTGTAACTGAAATAAATCAAATATCTGAAAATGATTTGTCTGTTTTAGAAAAATCAAATAAAAATATTTTAACATTAATAACCTGTGTAAAAGATAAGAAAAATTTAAGATTATGTGTACAAGCATCAGAAAAAGTTTAATTTTTATTAAAATAATATACTAAAGAGCATTTTAATTACAAAAGAATTTTTGAAGAAATTATAAAAAAATAATGTCGTAAATAGATGTTTACGAAATCCAAATATATAAATAGAAGAAAGAGGGAATGAGTTTATTTATGAAAAAAGTAAGGAAAATGTTGTTTAGTATAGTATTATTGGTATTGGCTATATTTCAAATATCTACACAAATGAAAAAAACAGAAGCTGCAACAGCAGGCGAAATACAGTATTTACAAAGAGATAACAAAGGTTTTTATTCAATACAAAAATGGAATGGGTCTGAATGGATATATGTTACATATAGTATAACATATTATACAGATAGCAATGGAGTAAAAAGAATAGCATATTGTATAGATCCAGATTTAAAAGGAATAGGTTGGATTAAAGGTGAGTATGCAGGATATGATGTAAAATTAAAAGAGCTATTATCAAATGAAAAATTATGGCGTGTATATACAAATGGATATCCATATAAAACACCAAGTCAAATGGGAGTTGAAACAGAAGATGATGCATACCTGGCAACAAAAATGGCGTCATATGCAGTTCTTAGAGGTAATTCAATTGAAGAAATAAGACAACAATATAGAGCAGGAACAACAAAAGTCGAAAATGAAAGTTTAGAAGATATACAAAGAAGAGGCACAAAAGTAATTGATGCAATATGTAAATTAATTGATATTGGCTACAATGGAAGCGAAACAATAAAAAATAATAATATATTACAAATATCAAAACAAAGTGAATTATCAAAAGATTTAAATAAAGATGGTTATTATTCTGCAATTTTTAAGGTAAATTCCAAAGTAGAATGCAGTAAATATAATGTTTCTGAAATTACAGGGTTCCCAGAAGGAGCATATATAGCAGATAAAACTGGTACTAGTAAAACAGAATTTAATGGAAATGAAAGTTTTAAATTAATGATTCCAAAAGATAAAATAACAAATAGTATAGATGGCAATATAAAAATTGTAGGAAAGTGCAAAAATTACCCAATATATTATGCTGAATGTAATGTTGGAAACTATCAAAACTATATGCTATGTTGTGATATGTATAGCGATGATGTACAAGCAAGCTCTAATATAAATATTAATGCCAATAAGTGTGGAATTCAAATAGAAAAAATAGATAAAGATACTAAATACCCTATAAAGGGTGTAAAGTTTTTAATTAAATATGAAAGCGGAGAAGAAATAGGAATATATGAAACAGATGAAAATGGAAAAATAAGTATATCTAATTTAAAACCAGGGAATATATCAATTAAGGAAATAGAAACAAATAAAAATTATATATTATCACAAAATGAAACAAATATAAAATTAGAATATGACGAAATAAAAAATGTAAAAATAGAAAACGAAAAGAAAAAAGGTTCAATAAAAATAGTAAAGGTTGACTCGAAAAACAATGAAATAAAATTAAAAGGTGTAAAGTTCGAAATATACAATGAGCAAAATGAATTAATATCTTCATTAATAACAGATGAAAACGGAGAAGCAAAAATTGAAAATTTACCAATAGACACAAAATATACAATAAAAGAAGTTGAAACAGCAAAAGATTATATATTGTCAGAAGAGCCTATAACAATAGAGCTAGAAGAAAATGAAATAAAAACAATTACATTTAAGAACAAAAAAATTGAGCAAGACAAAAAAGAAACATTACCAAGAACAGGTCAAATAGATGCAAGCAATTTTTTATTAGGAATTTCAATAGCTGGAACAATTTTAAATACACAAATATTAAGAAAAAAGAATACAAAAAATAAAAAGGATAATAATAAATAAAAAGAAGGTGAAAATATGTTTTTGGCAGGTTTAATGATTGGGTCTATAGTTGGCGGAGTATTTGCAATAATATTGCATTGTTTAGTAATAATGAGTAAGACAGAATAAAATTCAAAAGTCCAGGCACACAAACAAAAATATTAACATATATTTAAAATATAGGAAAGAAATATGGAGGTAAATGTATGTTAGTATTTTCTATCTCGGGATTTTTAACATTTTTACAAACCTCACTTTTTGTGATTGGATACATATCTAAAAATAGTTTATTTCCAGAGCCATTAAATGCAGAAGAAGAAAAGATGTATTTACAAATGTTAGAAAACGGAGATAAAGAGGCAAGAACTATATTAATAGAGCGAAATTTAAGACTTGTAGCTCATGTATGCAAAAAATATAGCAATAACAATACAGACTTAGATGACTTAATATCAATAGGAACAATAGGCTTAATAAAGGGAATAGATAGTTTTAATTATAAAAAAGGTGTAAGACTTGCGACATATGTTTCTAGATGTATAGATAATGAAATATTAATGCATTTTAGAAGTGCAAAAAAATTAAATGCAGAAGTATATTTAGAAGACACTGTAGGAAAAGATAAAGATGATAATACTGTAAGTTTACAAGAAGTTTTAGAAAATAATGAAAGAAGTGTTGATGAAGAAGTTGATTTAAAATTTAAAATAAAAAAATTATATGCAAAAATGAAAACAGTTTTAAAAGATAGAGAATTCGGAATAATAACAATGCGATTTGGATTAGATGGAAAAAAGCCACGAACTCAAGAACAAATAGCAAAAATGCTAGGAATATCTCGTTCATATGTCTCAAGAATAGAAACAAAAGCTATAGGAAAACTGGCGAAAGAATTTAAAGAGTGAATTAATTGAAAAAGAAAAAATGCAAAGGGAAAATTTGAATCAACTCAAATTTTCTCTTTTTTTTCAATTTGTGTCAATGGTTGTCAATGGGGACGGTTCTTTTTGACAACCATTGAAAGAGTTGATTTTGTTGAATTTGTTGGTGCTACAAATAATGAATTATTAGCACTTAAAAATAAAGAATTAGATGTAAAAACTTTATATAGTAAAATAGGCAGTGCTGTAACGGATTATAATAGAGAATCAGTTATATAAATAGTAATAATATAAACAAACCAGATTCTCTTTTTGAGAATCTGGTTGTTGCATGAGAAATAACATGAGAATTAATGAGTAAGATATTTCAACGGAACACTAAAGCAATTGTAATCGAAAGAAATACTTCCTTCAAATAATTCCGCATGTTTCGAGAATCTTTCAAACCAGTTACAAAATCCCATAGAATCATCATCCATAGAGATACGAAATGTTTTGTTAACCAAATCAACCTCACACAAGAAGATAAATGGATGTTTACCAAACAAAGAAATCTCAGTAATTCTCTTGTCAGGGGCTATTTCTACTCCATTGTAGTTAGAGAATGTAATGGTGGTCTGTGTAACATCAATTAATGCTAACCCCGCATTAATCATATCATTAATTTCTTTTTCGGGGATAGTATCCAATAATGTTTGCACGTTATTGAAAATTTCTTGTATTTTCTCTTCAGTTAAATTCACTCTTTTCTCATACTTTTTAGTGATTTCTGTAATAGTCATAAAAGCCTCCTGAAAATAAATATACTTTTGATTGTGGATATTCGGACAGGTGAAAACAACAAGAGGACTTGCAAAAAAGTTCTCACTATACATAGTATAACATATTTTATGTAAAATTGCAAATACTGACAATTTACATAAACAATATTATAATAATGCTACAATCTTTTTGAAACCGAAAAGAATTAAAAACTTGGAGGTCGTAATACCTCTAGTTAAAGAACATTTCAAAATTGCTTCAAAAACACTTTATTGTTTTTTGACCACCTGCTCCAAGTTACGTTTTACTGGAATCCCACAAAACAGCCTTTTTTGCTCTTGATAAAATTCCACGAATTTGATAATATATAGCAAATGGAGGATTTATTATGGAAGAAAAAACAAATGTGATGAGAATTTTAGAGCAGAAAAAAATAAAATATAATAGTTATTCATATGCAAGTACACAAGCCATAAGTGGAATGGAGGTAGCGACAGCTTTAAATCAAGACCCTAATTGTGTATTTAAAACACTAGTTACAGTTGGAACATCAAGAAACAATTATGTTTTTTTGGTTCCAGTAAATAAAGAACTTAATTTAAAAAAAGCTGCTAAAAGTGTTAATGAAAAAAAAGTCGAAATGATTAAATCAAAAGAGCTATTACCACTTACAGGATATATACATGGTGGATGCTCTCCAATAGGTATGAAAAAACAGTTTAAAACAGTTATTAATATTACTGCACAAAATTTTGAAAAAATAATTTTTAGTGCTGGTAAAATAGGATATCAAGTTGAAATGAGTTTAGAAAACCTGCAAAAAGTAATAAATTTTACATTAGCAGATATAGTTGATTAAGAAAAGGGTGATAAAAATGATATTAGTAAGTGGTTGTTTAGTAGGAATAAATTGTAAATACAGCGGTGGTAATAATTATGATGAAAGAATATTCAATCTAGTTAAAGAAGGAAAGGCAATTCCAGTATGTCCAGAACAATTAGGAGGCCTACCAACTCCAAGATCTGCATCAGAAATATATGATGAAAAGGTAATAAACAAGAACAACGAAGATGTAACTGTACAATATAAAAGAGGAGCTGAGGAAACATTAAATTTTGCAAAAAAGTTAGGTGTAAAGCAAGTAATATTACAACCAAGAAGTCCGTCATGCGGAAAAGGAAAAATATATAGCGGAAAATTTGATGGAACATTAATAAATGGAAATGGTATAACAGCAGAATTGTTAATGAAAAATGGAATAGAAGTATTAATGCCAGATGAATATTTTAATTAAGATAAAAAAAGAAACAATTGTTAAATTTTATAACAATTGTTTCTTTTTTTATATGGTGACCCCTACGGGAATCGAACCCATGATTCGGCCTTGAGAGGGCCGCGTCTTAACCGCTTGACCAAGGGGCCATATATAATACTTTATATTTATAACATAAATAAATTACTTAGTCAAGAAATAAAAACAAAAAATTAAATAAAAAAATCCAAAAATATAGCTTTAATTATTTAAATGTGATATAAATATAAAGTATAAATTGGAGTGGTATCGAAGTGGTCATAACGAGGCGCACTCGAAATGCGTTAGCTCTGAATAAGGGCCCGTGGGTTCGAATCCCACTCACTCCGCCAAAATAATATTAGGAGGAAAAGTATGAGGTGTCCAAACTGTGGTAGTGAAAGTATATCTAGTATAGTTGATACAAAAACAAAAACCAAAGGATTTGACGGAAGTAATGCATGTTGTGGATATTTGTTATTCGGATGGCCAGGTGTTTTATGCGGATTATGTAATACAGGAGATACTGTAACAAGAACTAAAACAACTAATATCTGTAACAATTGTGGACATAGATTTTAAAAATGAAAAAGGAAACAAAAATAAAAACATGGGCATTTTTTATGAGGTTAGGCAATAAATGTGGATGCCACCAAATGGAAGAGCGCAGTTTTAAAATAAAAGGTTATCAATTTCCTGTATGTAGTAGATGTACAGGAATATTAACAGGTCAAATAATTGGAATAATAATATATTTATTAAAATTTAGAGTACCGTTATATATAAGTATTATATTTTTATTAATTATGTTTATAGATTGGTACATACAATACAAGAAAATAAAGGAATCAACAAATATAAGAAGATTTGTAACTCGGAAATTTAGCAGGAATAGCACAAACAAGTATATTGATAGAGTTAATAATATTTATATGTAATATATTTAAATAAAAACAAAGGTCGAGGAAAAAGGAAAGATGGAAAAGTCAAGAAGGATAAAATTAACTGCTCCACAAATTTTAGTATTAGGAGTAATTGCAAGTATTTTTATAGGAGCAATTTTATTAAAATTACCAATAAGCAATGTTTCTGGAAAACACATAAAGTTTGTAGATAGCCTATTTACAGCAACATCAGCTGTATGTGTAACAGGTTTAAATACAATAATACCAGCAGAACAATTTACAATATTTGGAAAAGTAGTCTTAATGTGTTTAATAGAAATAGGTGGAATAGGATTCATGAGCTTCATAGCACTATTACTATTATTAATGCGAAAAAAAATAGGACTATCCGAGCGTAATTTAATAAAAGAATCTTTAAATCAAAATTATAATAAAGGAATAATTAAATTAATAAAAAAGATATTTATTTATCTTGGAGTAATAGAAATTATAGGAGCTATTTTTTTATCAATAAGATTTATCCCACAATATGGAACAAAAATGGGAATATTTTATTCGATATTTCTTTCAATATCTGCAGTATGTAATGCTGGTTTTGATATTATGGGAAGTAATAGTTTAATAAATTATCAATATGATTGGCTAGTTTCTATATCTATTATGGTTTTAATTATAGTAGGAGGACTAGGATTTACTGTTTGGGACGATATAATTGATGCAATAAAAAAAATATGTGCTAAAAAAATACCTGCTAGAAAATTTGGTAGAGAAATTTCAACACATACAAGAATAGTATTGATAACAACATTTATATTGTTAGTATCTGGAGCATTATTTACATTTATATTAGAAAAAGATAATGTTCAAATAATGAAAGATGACAATATAGCTCAAAAAATACTAAAATCAAGTTTTTATTCAACAACCCTTAGAACAGCAGGTTTTGAATCAATTGATTCAACAGAGCTAACAACAGCTACAAAATTTATATCATTAATATATATGTTTATAGGTGGTTCGGCGGGAAGTACTGCAGGAGGAATAAAAACAACAACTTTTGCAATAATTATTTTAATGGTTATAAGTTATCTAAAAGGAAATGAAAACACAATTATAAATAAAAGAAAAGTACCTCAAAGATTGCTAAAAAGAGCAATAGTAGTTATGTTTGTTAGTGCTTTTATAATAATTGTTTCAATAGTTGGTTTATCAATAACAGAAGATATTAAAGCAGAGCATACTTTACCGGAAGCGGAAACATCTGTAAGAGATGTAAGCTTTTTAGATATATTTTATGAAGTATTTTCAGCATTTGGAACAGTAGGATTAACACTTGGAATAACACCAAAACTAAGTGTGGCAGGAAAAATAATAATTATGTTTGTAATGTTTATAGGAAGATTAGGTCCAATAACAATTTCATATGCTGTGCTGAAAAAGGACAAACGAAATAAAGGAATAAAGTATCCTGAATGTGATGATTTAATAGTTGGATAATAAATTTTATATGATGTATGCAAATAAAAAATGTTTTGAGCAGAGAAAAATATATAAATTTTTATTTTTATATTGTAAAAAAATTAAAAAAGGAAATGTGAAATATTATGAAAAATGATAATATAACAAAAGAAAGTAAAGAGCTTGTTACTAAAACTAAAATGAAATTATGGAAAAAAATAGTAATAACTATACTAATATTTATATTATTAGCAATAATAGCTTTTGTTACATATGAAAAGGCAACAGTAAACAATACATACTATATTGGTGAAAAAAATCTCCAAATTCCAGTATTTGTTTATCATGATATTGTAGGGGATGAATCACAAATACAATATGATTATATGCAAACAACATATGATACATTTAAAAAGCAAATAACAGGACTAATGAAATTGGGATATAAGCCGATAAGTTATCAAGATTTAGAAGATTATAAAAATGGTAAAAAAGCAATTCCAAAATGGAGCTTTGTAATAACTTTTGATGATGGATATACCGGAGTATATACATACGCGTATCAATTTGCAAAAGAACAAAATATTCCAATGACGTCATTTATAAATAACAATACCATAGGAACTGAAGATGTTTTTTATAATTGGAATCAAGCCAAAGAAATGGAGGAAAGTGGTCTTATTTCAATATATTCACATGGATTAACTCATGCAAAATATAATGAAGAAACGCCACAAAAACTTGTTGAAGATACAAATAAATCATATGAAGAGCTTGATGAAAAATTGGGAAATAATAGATTAAAAGTATTTACATATCCATATGGATTACATACACAAGAAGAGCGTGTAGCTCTTTGGAATAATGGATATATACAAAATTTAACTGATAACAGAATAAATTTAAGTAATGAATTAGATTTATCTGGAATTCATAGGTCATATCCATTAAGTGATTCTGTTTTTAAAATGTTAGTAAAAATACAATATAGAGTTTTTAGATATGAAATATTACGGAATTTTTTAAATTATAAAATTAATTTTAATGTGCATCTGTTATTTTTCTAAAAAAGAAAGGGTTGTAAAAATGAGAAAGTTAAATATATTAGTTATAGGATTAAAAACGTTTGGTCAAAGTGTTGTAAGACAATTATATGATTATAATTGCGATGTTTTGGCTATTGATAGAGATATGGAAAGAGTAGAAGAAATTGCAGATTATGCAACAGAAGCAATTCAATTAGATATAAAGGATTCAACTGAGCTAAAAAAATTATCTTTAGATAACTTTGATGTTGCAGTAATTACAATGCGAGATATAGGAACAAATATAATGGCTGCAATGTTATGCGAAGAAGCTGGAATACCTAAAATAATAGCAAGATCAGCAAGCAATTTACATAAAAAAATATTAGAAAAAATAGGGGTAAACACAATAATATCACCAGAGCAGGAAATGGGAATAAGAATAGCAAAAGGAATAATGGATATAAATGTAATGGAAGCAATAAAAATATCTGAAAATTATGATATAGTAGAGCTAAAAGCACAGGAAAAATGGATAGGAAAAACATTAAGAGATTTAAAATTTAGAAATCACTTTGGAATGAATGTACTATTAGTAAAAAAAGAGAATACCAAATTAACAATTTCTCCAAGCGGTGATTATGAAATTGAAAAAGGTGATAGATTGGTTGCTATTGACGATAAAAATATAGGTAAAGAATAATTTTATACAAATGTGTAAACATACAGTATATTGCAAATAAAGTTTTGCAGTATACTGTTTTTTTATATAAAAAATAAAACATTCACTATAGAGAACAATAAAGAAAAATAGTCCACTATAGTGAACAAAAACAAACAACGATAAAAATTACAATAAATAATTTATAAATTACAAATAGAAAATGCAAAACAATAGGCATTATGTAAAAAAGATTGTTTACAAAAAAAGGGATTTATGCAATAATAGAGAGGATTAAATAGAGTTTAAATATATATCAGCTAAAGAAAGGATATAAACTATGTGGGGAGATATAATAATAGCTTTTTTACTAGCATTTATAACAGCATATGTAATAACACCATATACAATGAGGTTAGCTAAAAAAGTTGGTGCAATAGATATGCCAAGTGATAGAAGAATAAATAAAAGACCAATGCCAAGATTAGGTGGAATTGCTGTAATATCAGGATTTGTGGTATCTGTAATATATCTATTAACATCTATGGTAATAGAAGGCGGATTTGGATTAATGGAACATGTTACCGAAATTATAGGATTTTTTTGTGGTATTGCCGTGTTAGGGGTTGTATGCTTTATAGATGATTGTAAAGATATACATCCATTATTAAAACTATTAGCTCAAACAATTTCTGCAATAATTGTTGTAGCTTGTGGAATAAATATAGAAAATATGGATTCTCCAGTAATAAATAATATAATACAAGCTCACCCATGGTTTTCATATATATTAACTGTATTTTGGATAGTTGGTATAACAAATGCAATAAATTTAATAGATGGATTAGATGGTCTATCATCAGGAATAACACTAATATCATGTATATCATTAATGATAGTGTTTACAATAAATGAATCACCATTATTATCAATAATATTAATAACAGCATTGGCAGGAGCAATAAGCGGATTTTTACCATATAATTTTAATCCAGCCAAAACCTTTATAGGTGATGTAGGTTCAAACTTTTTAGGATTTTCATTAGCAGTAATTTCAATATTAGGTGTAGCAAAAACATATACTGCAATAGTTATAGTAGCACCAATAATAGTATTAGGATTACCAATATTTGATACACTATTTGCAATAGTAAGAAGAATTTACCAAAGAAAATCTCTAAAAGGAGTATTTATGCCAGATAAAGGACATTTACATCATAGATTAATGGCAAGAGGGTATACTCAAAAAGAAGCAGTATTTATATTATATGGATTTAGTGCAATATTAGGAGTATTTGCAATTGTTTTACTAGAAAGTGGTGTATGGAAAGCAGTATCATTTGCAATGGTTGTATCTGCAATAATTGCAGTTGGATATAAAGATATAACAAGAAAAGCAGACCTAAATAAAGCAAAAATGAAAAGAATGGAAGAGCGAAATAAGAAAGATAGTAATTAATATATTAAGATGGAGGCTGAAATATAGTGAAAAAAATATTATTTGCAGCATATTCTTTAGATCTTGGTGGAATTGAAACAGCATTAGTAACATTAATAAATTACTTAGCAAAAAAACAGTATGACATAACATTAGTACTTGAAAAAAAAGAAGGAATATTTTTAGACACAATAGATAAAAATATAAAAATTATAGAATATTCACCAAGCTATAATAAAAATAAAATACTAGCAAAAATAAAAAATGCATTAAATAGATTAAAATTTATATTAAAATATAAAAAAAAATTTGATTGTGCTATATCATTTGCAACATATTCATTATCATCATCATTTGTAGCAAGAACATCATCAAAAAATAGTGTATTATGGGTACATAATAATTATTTAAATTTCTTTGAAAATGATGAAAGAAAATATTTAGAATTTTTCAATAATGTAAATGCAGAAAAGTTTACTAAAATAGTATTTGTGTCAGAAGAATCTAAAAAAGATTTTGAAAATAGATATAAAAATTTAAAAGACAAATTAATAGTATGTAATAATTTAATAGACTATAATAAGATAATAAAAAAATCGGAAGAAGTTATAACGGATTTTAAAAAAGATAAAAATGAAATAACTTTTTTGAATATAGGAAGACATGACGAAAAACAAAAACAGTTAACAAAACTAATAAAGTCAGCGGAAGTATTAAAAAAAGAAAACTATAAATTTAAAATAATATTAGTTGGAGTTGGTCCAGATACACGAAATTACAAAAAAAAGGTAAAAGACTTAAATTTAGAAAAAGAAATTATATTTTTGGGACCAAAAAAGAATCCATATCCGTATTTTAAAGAATGTGATAGTGTAATTTTAACATCGAATTTTGAAGGATATCCAGTTGTATATATAGAATCATTGGTGTTTAATAAACCAATAATAACAACAGATGTATCAGATAGTAAAAAAGATATAGAAGGAAAATATGGCATAGTTTGTTCAAAAGATGTTAAACAAATAAGCAAAGCAATGGAAGAATTTATAAACAACGGCTATGAAATAAAAAATAAATTTGACCCAGAAAAATATAATAATGAAATAATAGAAAAAGTAGAGGATATTATATTGAAGTAAAACTACACAAGAAACTACACAAGAAAATTGAAGTGGTATGTAGCAATTCAAAAACTAGGAGGCGGAAATGAAATTAATAAGCGTAATAATTCCGATATATAACACACAAAAATATTTAAAAAAATGTATTGATTCGGTAGAAAGTCAAAGCTACAACAATATAGAAATAATACTAGTAAATGATGGCTCTACAGATAGTTCAGAAAAAATAATACAACCATATTTACAAAAATATGAAAATATTAAATATTACAAAAAAGAAAATGGTGGATTATCAGATGCAAGAAATTATGGAATACAAAAGGCAACCGGTGATTATATATGCTTTTTAGATTCTGACGATTACATAGATGTAAATTTGTTTTCAAAATTACAAAAATACTTAGATTTAGATTACGATATGATAAAATACAAACTAGTAAAAGTAGACGAAAACTATAATGAAACGGAAAAAGTAGATGGCCCAATATTTGAAGAAAAAACAGGAGAAGAAGCATTTAATACATTATATTATCAAGATGTAATGTTACAACCAGCGTGGTTATACTTATATAAAACCAAGTTCTGGAAAGAAAACAATTTTGAATATCCAGTAGGAAAATTACATGAAGATTTTGCATTAACATCACTAATAATGTTAAAGGCAAAAAAAGTAGCATCAACAAATGTATATGGATATTATTATTATCAATCAAGTTCAAGTATAACACGAGGAAATGACCAACAAAAAATAATGAAAAGAGCATTAGATATGCTATACCATTATGATTATATGAATGAAAAAATAAAAGAATACAATATATCTAAACAAACATTAGAAAATTTAAAAATATATTATACAAACAATATAATTTTAAAAATAGAAGATTTAAACAAAATAAATCAAAAATACTATATAAAAGAAATTAAAAAGCGAAAAATATTAAAAAATATAAAAGCGAGAAATTTTAAACAATTACTAAAGAAAATAATTTTAAATATAAATATAAGATGGTATTTAAAATTAAGATAATAGGAGGGAATATGCCTAAAGTTAGTATTATAGTACCAGTATACAATGTAGAAAGATATATAGTAAGGTCAATGGATTCATTAGTAAATCAAACTTTAAAAGATATAGAAATAATAGTTGTAAATGACGGTTCTACAGACAATTCAAAAAAATTAATAGAAATATATCAAGAAAAATATCCAAATAAAATAAAATTAGTAGATAAAGAAAATGGTGGATTATCTGATGCAAGAAATTATGGAATACCACATGCAACAGGAGAGTATATTGCATTTTTAGATTCAGATGATTATGTGGAACTAGATACATATGAAAAAATGTACAACAAGGCAAAAGAAGATGACAGTGATTTGGTAGAATGCGATTTTATATGGGAATATCCAGATAGAAAAAAGATTGATACAGGAAAAATATATAATAACAAAAAAGAAATGTTAACATATGCAAGAGTTGTTGCATGGAATAAATTAATAAAAAGAAGCTTAATCGAAGAGCACAAAATAGAGTTCCCAAAAGGATTAAGATATGAAGATGTAGAATTCTTTTATAAAATGGTTCCATATTACAATAAAGTATCATTTGTAAAAGAGCCATTAATACACTATATTCAAAGAAGTTCATCAATATCAAATACGCAAAATGAAAGAACAAAAGAAATATTCACAATAATGGACAATGTAATAAAATACTACAAAAAAAATAATTTATATGAAGAATATAAAACAGAGCTAGAATATACATACGCACGATTACTATTATGCAGTTCGTTATTTAGAATTACAAAAATAGAAGATGCAAAAATAAGAAAGCAATTATTAAATGAAACGTGGACAAGACTAAATAACGAATTTCCAAATTGGAAGAAAAATGAAATACTAAAAAAAGATAAATCAGCAAAAAATTTTTATATGAAAACAGTAAATAAATTTACATATAAAATATATTGTGCTATTTTTAGTGCTTAAAGAGGTGATAACAATTAAAAAAATTTTATTTGGAATAACAAGCCTAACACTAGGTGGAGCAGAGCGAGTATTAGTAGATATATCAAATAAGCTATCAGAAAAATACGATATAACAATATTTTCAATATATGACAATGGAGAGCTAAAAAATGATTTAAACAAAAATGTAAAATTTAAAGCTTTATATAATTGCAGATATGATGAATTAACAAAATTACAAAAAATGTGGATTCCAATAAAAATATTGTTATTCAGCAAAATAATTTATAATAAAAAAATAAAACAAAATTATGACACAGAAATAGCATTTTTAGAAGGACCAATAACAAGATTATTTAGTACAAAAAATAAAGATGTTCACAAAATAGCGTGGATTCATAATGACATAGAAAAAGTATTTGGCAATGATTTAAAATCAAAAATAAAAAAATATATAGATAAAAACATATACAAGAAGTACAATGATTTAGTATTTGTAAGTCAAGATAATATGGAAAAATTTCAAAACATATATAATGATTTAAATACAGAAAATATGCATGTTATTTATAATTATATAGATAAAGATTTGGTAATAAAAAAATCAAATTATAATATAAAAGTTGAATTTGATTATAATTCAATAAATTTTTTAACAGTATGTAGATTAGTAAAGCAAAAGGCAATAGATAGATTTATACGAGTTCATAGTAAATTAATAAAGCAAGGTTTAAAACACAAAGTATATATAATTGGAGATGGACCAGAAAAAGAAAATCTTCAAAAACTAATAAAGCAAGAAAATGTAGAAGATACATTCATTTTATTAGGTAAAAAAGAAAATCCATATCCATATATAAAAAATGCAAACTATTTTTGTTTATTATCTGAATTTGAAGGATATGGAATGGTATTAGAAGAAGCAAAAATATTAAACAAACCAATAATAATAACAAATACAGCAGCACGAGAGTGCATAGAAAATTATCCAAAGGCGTTGATATTAGAAAATAGTGAAGACGAAATTTATGATGGATTGTATAAGCTATTAAATGATAATGATGACAAAATATTTAATAATACACAAACAAATACTGAATATGACAATACAGAAAAGTTACAAAAAATTATAGAATTAGTAGGTGATTAAATGAAATTTTCCATATTAACAGCAACATATAACAGAGCAAAATGTTTACCTAAATTATATGAAAGCTTAATAAAAAATAAATCTAATAATTATGAAATAGAATGGTTAATAATGGATGATGGCTCTAAAGATGAAACAGAAAATTTGATAAAAGATTATATTGCTAAAAATGAAATTGAAATAAAATTTTTCAAACAACAAAATCAAGGCAAAATGACAGCAATAAATAATTTAGCGCAATATGTAACAGGTGAAATATGGATAGAATGTGATTCAGATGATTATTTTACAGATGGAGCATTTGATAAAATTAAGGATTTATATGAAAAAAACAAAGAAAGAAAAGACATTTATGCATTTGCTTTTTTAAAAATTGATCAAAATGGAAATAATATGGGAAATACATTTAAAAAAGAAGAAACAACAATGTTTGATTTATATTTTAAAGAAGGCGGAACAGGCGAAAAAGCCTTAGCTTTTATTACTGAAGTTAGAAAAAAGTATAGATATGAATTAGAGCATAATGAAAGATTTGTTACCGAAGCTAGAATGTATCATAAAATGGATAAGGATTACAAGATGATTTGTAGCAATGAATATATGATGGTTTGCGAATACCAAGAAGAAGGATATACGAAGAATATCGATAAGGAATTTGTGAATAATCCATTTGGGTATTATATGTATTTTTATGAGATTTTGAATGAGATGGACATGAAAGGGGTTTCTTTTGGTAAGAGGTTGTATGTTATTAAACATTTTATTTTGTTTGGGTATTTGACTGGGCAGAAATCTAAATTATCGAAAGTTGGTGTGAAAAATAAAATACTAATAATTATTTTATGGATTCCTGGTCAGATAAAGTCATATAAATATAAAAATGGTGTAGTTAGAAATCATGGTTAAAAGCACAGAAATATATGTTTGTGAGATGTTGGATTTGAATATATGAAGAATATTCATTTATAGGAATCGATTTAAAAGAAATTAACTTTTTTATTTATAAAAAATATAAAGTTGCAAAGTAATTTAAAAAATAGGAGAGAAGAATGGTTTTTAGTAGTTTTTCGTTTTTAATAGTTTTTCTTCCATTAGTAATAATTGGATATTATATAATACCAAAAAAATACACTAAAGTTAAAAATATTATATTGCTGATTGCATCATTAATTTTTTATTCATTTGGTGAACCAAAGTATACAATATTAATGGTAGTATCCATATTAGTAAATTATATATTGACTTTGCTAATGTCGAAGAAAAATAATAATAAAGTAATTTTTGTTTTTACAATAATAATAGATATTGGAATATTGGTCTTTTTTAAATATTCTAATTTCATAATAAATAATATAAATAATGTATTCAATACAAATTTTAACAATTTGAATATAGATTTGCCTTTGGGAATTAGTTTCTATACATTTCAAATAATGTCATATGTAATTGATGTTTATAAAAAGAAAATAAAGCCACAAAAAAGCTTAATAAACATAGCGACATATATAACTTTATTTCCACAACTTGTTGCTGGTCCAATTGTAAATTATAAGACAATAGAAAATGAATTAGAAAAAAGAAATGAAACTTTTGAGAAATTTGCATCGGGATTTAGAAGATTTATCGTTGGTTTAGCCAAGAAAGTGATAATTGCAAATAATGCAGCAATATTGGCAGATAGTATATTTAATTCAGATATTCAGAATCTAGGAACATCTATTATTTGGATAGGCGCATTAGCTTATTCAATACAAATATATTTTGATTTTTCTGGTTATAGCGATATGGCAATAGGATTAGGTAGAATATTTGGATTTAACTTTCTGGAAAATTTTAATTATCCATATATAAGTAAAAGTATAACGGATTTTTGGAGAAGATGGCATATTTCACTATCATCGTGGTTTAAAGAATATGTATATATTCCACTAGGCGGAAATAGATGTAAGAAAATCAAGTGGTTTAGAAATATTTTTATAGTATGGATGCTTACAGGTTTATGGCATGGAGCTAGTTGGAATTATGTTTTATGGGGAATTTATTTTGCAGTTATTTTAATTATAGAAAAAGTATTTTTACTAAAAATACTAGAGAAAGTACCAAATTTTTTCAAGCATATATATTCAATAATTTTGATACTAATTGGTTGGGTAATTTTTAGAGTTGAAGATATTCATAATTTATTATATTGTTTAAAACATCTAGTTATATACAAACCAACGGATTTTTCAGTATTTATAAGTAATAATGGAGATGTTTTGTCTATTATTCCATTTATATTTATAGGTATTCTGTTTTCAACGCCAATTATTAAAAAAATACATGAAAAAATTTGTAATACAAATAACGAATTATTGTTTTATGCTGAAGATATTATTATAATTGCTTTGTTTATAATTTCAATGGCTTTTATAGTAAGTTTAAGTTATAATCCATTTATATATTTTAAATTTTAAAGAGGTAAATATGAGAAATAAAATATTTTGTGTGTTTGTAATGACGATTATTATATGTATTCCGTTAAGTATAATAACTAGGAATGAAAAATATATATCGATCGCAGAAAATAGAGCATTGTTTAGAAAATCTGATATTAGAATATCAAATTTTTCAAATGATTTGGAAAAATATTTAACAGATCAATTCCCTTTTGGAGAATTTGTTAAAGAAAAATATAATTTTGCAAAAAATAAATTAGTTGCTAGTACAACGAAAGTGATTGAAAAATCAAATTTATTAGAAAGAATACCATTGGGAAAAAATTTGTACAGATTATCAAATTCCGAATACATTGTTGATCAAAATAGAAAATTTGAAGAAAATAAAGATAAATATGATGTAATAATAGACAATATAAATGAATTCTCTCAGAGATATAGCAATATAGATTTTTATGTATACAATATTACAACAGATAGTATTATGGATGAAAAAGATATATATAATAAGTACATTTTAGAAAAATTAAATTCAAGAGTAAAATTTGGAGGTTCAACAACAATTAACAATTATGAAGATTATAAAAGATGTTTTTATAAAACAGACCATCATTGGAATTATAAAGGTCAATATGAAGGGTATAAGGACATTGTAGATTTATTAAATGTTGATGACAGAATAAGAATTTTAGATACATATAAATTTGATAATTATAAGTTCTATGGCTCAAGAGCAAGAACATTAGGAGATTATTCAATACATGATAACTTTTGTGCATATAAATATAATTATCCTCAAATGAAAGTTGAAATAGATTATAAAGAAGTAAGCGATTATGGACATTCTGAAGATTTTATAAATGGAACAGAGTCATTAGAGCAAGGAATAAATTATTATGGTGATTATTATGGTTTGGATGATGGTATAATAAAATTTACTAATGATGATAATCCAGATGGTAAAAATATATTAATAATATCTAATTCATATTCAAATGCTGTAAATAAAATGATTGCTAGTGATTTTCATAATACATATGTAATTGATTTGAGAAATTATAAAAATGAACTTGGAGAGGAGTTTTATATTGATGATTTTCTTAAAGAAAATAAGATAGATAAAGTTTTATATATAGGTAATTATTATTTCTTTACAAATAAGAAAATGTTATTAAATTTTAAGTAATTTAGAGAAAAGTAATGATTAGTTGTAATATATTTTAATATTTTTGAACAATTTAAATAAAAATATATAAGTTAAAAGCCTTGAATTTGACAAAGCGAAGTATTGTGATATAATGTAAAAAAATTTTAGTAAGGAGAGAAAGTTTATGAATAGGAATGTAAAATACTTAATAATTGGTGCTGGAATATCTGGTTTGACATTTGCAAACTTTATAAAAGATGATTATTTAATAATAGAGAAAGAAAATGAAGTAGGAGGATACTGCAGAACAATAAAAAAAGGTGAGTATTTATGGGATTATGCAGGGCATTTCTTTCATTTTAAAACAGATGAAATGAAAAAATTATTTGAAGATTTGATGAAGGATGAAGAATTAATATTCCAAGAAAAAAATACGAAAATATATTACGGAGACAGACTAATTGATTATCCATTTCAAATGAATATACATCAGTTACCACAACAGGAATTTATAGACTGTCTATATGATTTATATAATAAAAATGAAAAAGAAAATTACGAAAGCTTTTTGGACATGTTATATGGAAAATTTGGAAAATCAATTGTAGAAAAATTTCTAAAACCATATAATGAAAAATTGTATGCATGTGATTTGAATAATTTAGATAAAGATGCTATGGGAAGATTTTTTCCATATGCAAATTTAAATCAAATAATAAATAATATGAAAGAGGAAAATAACAATTCATATAATAATACTTTTTTATATCCAAAAAATGGAGCTGGTAGTTTCTTAAACAAGCTATATGAAAATTTAGACAAAGAAAAAGTTGAACTTATGAATGAAATAAAAAAGATAGATTTAAAAAATAAAACAGTTATTACAAAAAATGATGAAGTAATAAATTATCAATATCTAATAAATACTTCTCCTTTAAATAATTTACTTGAATTAATTGATAATACAGAAAATTTAAGAGAGAATATATCATATAATAAAGTTTTAGTATTCAATTTAGGATTTGAAAAGAAATCAAATTTTAAAGAACATTGGATTTATTTCCCACAGAAAGATATAAATTTTTATAGAGTTGGATTTTATGACAACATATTAATGTCTGATAAATTAAGTATGTATATAGAAATTGGATATGAGAAAAAGTCAAAAATATCAGAAGATGATATTAAAGAGCAACTTAATTTAACTTTACAGAATTTAAAGAAGGTAGGTATTGTAGAAGATGATAATAAGCTTGTTGATTATTCTACAATTGTAATGAATCCTGCATATGTTCATATTAATAGCGAAACTAACAAGGAAATAAAAGAATTTGAAAAATATCTAAATGATAATAGTGTTTATACAATAGGCAGATATGGAGCATGGACATATTGTTCTATGGAAGATTGTATGATTAGTGCCAAAGAATTGGCTGAAAAGTTAAAATAAATTATTTGTTTATATATGAGAGGAAGTAAAATGAATATAGATAATTGGTTAAAAAAAAGTAAAAATATAAAGATATCAAAAAAAAATAAAAAGGTTATAATAGAAAACAAATCAGACTGTGAAGGCATGATTTTTTCAACTAATATTATTAAATGTAAATATAAATTTTTAAATGTAGATTTTAAAGCTAATATTTTAAGTGGTTCAGGAGCAAGACTAAGTTTTATTAACAAAAAAAGAGAGCGAATGATGGATGTTGTAATCAATTCTGAAACATCAAGCTTAAAAGAAATAAAAAATGCATTAATGCCAGTTATTGTTGTTAAACCAAATACTAAGATTGAAATAGAAAAGATAGAAGTTACTACAACTGAAAGTCCAGTATATACATTTAATAAGTATTTGGGAAAAAATAATATATTACTAATTACACCATCATATCCGTCACCTGATAATTTATATGCATGTGGATTTGTTCATTCAAGAGTAAAAGAATATAAAAAATGTGGATTAAATGTTGATGTAGCAACAATATATTATAACAACACAATGTCTCATTATAACATTGAAGGTGTAGATGTTTTTAAAACAGATTATTCACAAATGAGATCAATAATAATGTCAAAAAGATATGATGCTATATTAGTACACTTCTTTGACTCTGAGTATGCTTATTACTTAGATACAAGCTATATAGAAGATATTCCAATTATTTTTTGGAATCATGGAGCAGATATTTTATATTGGAATTGTGCTGATATCTATACACCATATTTTGAAAATGAGTACAAAATACCAGAATACATGAAAAATGAATTTAAGAAAAGAGATAAATATTTAAAGAAATTCTTGAAAAATGATAATATTAAGTGGGTTTTCGTATCTGAAGATGAGAGAAAAGAAGCACAAAAAATGCATAATGATGAATTCAAAAATTCAATAGTTATTCATAACGTAATAGATAATAATACATTCAAGTATGAAAAGAAAGATCCAGAATTACGAAAAAAGATCTTTATGACAAGAAGATTTGATAATTATAAAAAATATGCTATAGATATTGCTGTATTAACAATATTGGAATTATCAAGAAGAGATTTCTTTAATGATTTAGAATTTTATATTTGTGGTGAAGGCAATTATTTTGAAGAGCTAGTTCAACCAATAAGAAAATTTAATAATGTAAAAATAATAAAAAACTTTATGACACATAATCAATTATCAGAAATGCATAAAAAATGTGGTATAGCACTATTTCCAACAAGACAAGATACACAAGGTGTTTCTGCATTAGAAGCAGCATCATCTGGACTTGCTGTAATAACATCAGACTTAAATGTTATTCATGAATTTTTTGACGAAAAACTTGGACTTATTTGTAGTACAGAAAACATAAAAGAGTACGCAGATAAAATAGAATTTTTATATAACAATCCAAATGAATTTATGAAAATAAGTGAAAAAATGAGTGAACATACAAGGGAAATATGTAACATTGAAGAAACAATTCATAGAGAAATAAAATATATAAATGATACAATAAAGCCAGTTGAAGAAATTATATATCCAGTGACAAAGGTAGAAAAAGATCCTTTATTAACAATTGTTGTTCCATCATATAATGCTGAGAAATTTTTAAATAAGTGTATACCAGATCTATTAAAAAGCAAATATTCTTATTTAACTGAGGTTTTAATAATAAATGATGGATCAAAGGACCATACTGCTGAAATAGGAAGAATGTATGAAAAAATAACAACAATAGGAAATCGTTCAATAGTAAAATTAATAGACAAAAAAAATGGGGGTCATGGATCTGGAATTAATAAGGGAATAGAAATAGCTAGAGGAAAGTACTTTAAAGTTGTTGATGCAGATGATTGGTTAGATATTGAGGCATATGATAAATTGTTAGAAAAGCTTCAAAATGAAGATGTCGATATGGTACTTACAGAATATTGTGAAGCAAGAAGTTTTGAAGATAAATTGTATCCAAAAATATTCTATAATTTCTTAACTCCTGATGTAGTATATCATATGGATGATATAGCTATTGGAACATATGGATTTAGAGATTGGGGACCATCATTACCAACTGCGACATATAAAACTGAAAAATTGAGAGAAGCTAATTTTAAATTATTAGAAAAAACATTTTATGTAGATATGCTATACAATGCTTATTCAATAATAAATATTGATACTGTAAAGAAATATGACTTAAATTTATATAGATATTATATAGGAAACATAGGACAATCTGTAAGCAAAGATGGAATGATGAAAAACTATAAACATCATGAAAATGTAATTCTTGAGCTTATGAATATCGTTCAAAATGATACTAGATTTACACCACAAAAAAGAGAATTTGTATTAAGAAAGTTATTATTACCAATGGTTTCAGTACAATATTATATTAATTTAGAATTATTTCATTCAGGAAAGAAATTTAGAGTTTTTGAGAAAAGAATAAAGGCATATCCTGAAATAATGAAAAATCCAGAGTTTAATATAAGACACATAAAATTCCATAGAGCTACAAAAGGAATGTTTGTTGGAATTCACCCAAAACTATTGAAAATTGCAGATATCCTTAGAAGAGGGAAAGGGAAAGTCATAAGAGGAACAAAAAACGTGGCAAAGAAAATTCTAAGAAGAAAATAATTCTGGCTGGAGGTATAAACTTGTTAAAGAAATTATTAAAAAAAATATTTAAAAAAATTTCTTTTAATTATTCTGAAATTATAAATAAAATTGATGAAAATGAGGAAAAAAGAAATCATAAACTAATTGAAAGTAAACAAGAATCTCAATATTATTTAGAAAATAAATTCGAAGATTTAAATAATAAGTTAAACACTATAAATGATATCTTTTATAAGAAACAGGAAGAGCTTAATAAGAAAATAGATATGATTGCTAGTGAGCATCAAAATAAATTAGATATTATTTATAATAGAACAAATCAATTTGACTATTATAATATTGAAAATAATATTATGGCAATGAATAGAACCAATAATAAGAAAATACTTATCATTGGTTTCTATGGAGCCCCAAACATTGGTGATGAATTAATGTTAGAAACATTAATTCAAAAACTGAGTGACATTAATGAGTACGAAATTACAGTTATGTTAGCTGACAATCCAAGATATGATGTAGAAAAGTATCCTGCGATTAGGTTTATTCATTATCCTAAAAACATTTTTGAATTTAATATATTGGCAGAGCAATATGATTATTTTATATTTGGCGGTGGTGCAATTATTGATGATACTAATTATGAAAAAGAGGATGCATATAGATATGATTTGGGAACAATCCTAATAAAATTATCAATTAGAGCAATTGCTTTTGAAAAAAAAGTGATTGCATTAGCATTGAGTTCAAGCACTACAATTACAAATGAAAATTATATAAAAAAATTAAGTTATATAATAAATAACTCAGAATACTTTTCGGTTAGAGATGAGAATAGCTTTAAAATAATAAAAGAAAATTGTAATATAGAAGAAAAAAAATTAAATATACTTCAAGATTTAGTTTTAGCTAATGATATATTACAAAAAAGAAATTGTATAAATATAAAAAATGAAAATAAAACAATTAGAAAATTAAATATAGGAATTGTATGGATAAGTGCATATGAAAATCAAGAAAAATTAATTAAAATAATACATGATATAAATGAATATTACGATAATAAAAAAATAACATGTGAGATAAATCTTATTCCATTTTACAATTTTAACGATATAGATATTAAATTTTACGAGGAAACCTTAAAAAACGAAAATTTAAATAATGTTAATATTTGTAAATTCACAAATAATATTGATGAAATAACCAATTTGTTTATGGAACAAGATATTATAATATCATTGCGATATCATGGAGTTTTGTTAAGTTATGCATTAGGAATACCATGTATTTCTATATGTTACAATATCCATGAACACTATAAAAATAAAATGGAATATTTAAATAGAATTTTTAAAAATAATGAAAATGCAATAGATTATACTGATTTAACCAAAGAGAGGATGTTTTTCATCTTAGATAATATTCAACGAAATACTATAACAAATCAAGAATCGGTTATACAGTTATTGAAAAAATCGCAAATTGATTTGGAAAATGTAATCAATAAAATTTTTTATAATAATAGTACAGGAGGAAAAAATGGAGAATGCTGAAAATGCAATAGAAGTTAGAAATGTATATAAAACTTTTAATGTGTATTATGATAGAGCTAATACTTTAAAAGAAAGACTTTTATTCATAGGTAAGAGAAACAAAAAGGAAAAAAGAGAAATTTTAAAAAATATAAATATAGACATAAAAAAAGGTGAAACAGTAGCTTTAATAGGTGTAAACGGAAGCGGAAAATCAACATTATTAAAATTAATGACAAAGATAATATATCCAAATCAAGGAACAATAGAAACTAATGGCAAACTTACATCTTTATTGGAACTTGGAGCTGGTTTTCACCCAGATTTTTCTGGTAGAGAAAACATATATTTTAATGCATCAATATTTGGTTTAACAAAAAAAGAAATTGACAATAGATTAAATCAAATAATAGAATTTTCAGAGCTAGGAGAATTGATTGATAATCCTGTAAGAACATATTCATCTGGACAGTACATGAGATTGGCATTTTCTGTTGCGATAAATGTTGATGCAGAAATATTATTAATTGATGAAATATTATCAGTTGGAGATCAGCATTTCCAAGAAAAGTGCTTCGCAAAAATGGATGAATTGAAGGCAGAAGGAAAAACAATGGTATTTGTTACACATAGCTTAGGAGCAGCAAGAAAATTATGTGATAGAGCTATTTGGATATATGAAGGTGAAGTAAAAATGGATGGAAATACTGATGAAGTAATTGATGAATATATACGAGTAACAAGATAAATTTTATCATAAGGAGAAAGAAATGAATATTTTTAAAAATATATATAATTATAGGGAATTATTAAAGACGACTGTTAAGAAAGATATAAGGGGAAGATATAAAAATTCGTTTTTAGGTGTAATTTGGTCTTTTTTTAATCCATTATTACAGCTATTGGTATATGCAATAGTATTTCCATTGATTATGAAAAACACACCAGACAATTATGTAATATTTATATGTGTGGCTTTAATACCATGGACATATTTTACAACAACAGTATCACAGGCGTCGTATGCAATTATAGGAAGTGGAAATATAATAAAGAAGGTATATTTTCCAAGAGAAATATTACCAATATCAATAGTAACTAGTGGTGCAGTAAACTTTCTAATATCAACTGTAATAATACTAATCTTTTTATTTGCATATGGTTTGGGAGTAACAAAATATATTATATTTTATCCAATAATATTATTAGTACAATATGTTTTATTATTGGGAATATCATTTATAGTTTCAGCTATAACTGTATATTTTAGAGATCTAGAACATATTATTGGAATTATTTTGATGGTTGGTTTTTATGCAACACCAATATTCTATTCAGAAGGAACAATACCAGAATCATTTGTTAATATTATAAATCTAAATCCAATGGCACATATTATTTATGCATATAGAGATATTTTTTATTATCAACAAATGCCTAATTTCACTAGTTTAGCAATAGTAGGAACAATATCAGTTGCAATAACAGTAATTGGTTATTTTATATTTAAAAAATTACAAAAAGGATTTGCAGAAGAATTGTAATATTTTACTATTTGAGGGAGGAAAATAAGTATGAAAGAAAATAAAATTGCAGTATTAATACCATGTTACAATGAAAGTAAAACTATAAAAAAAGTAGTATCAGATTATAAAAAAGTTTTACCAGAGGCTGATATATATGTATATGATAATAATTCAAGTGATGGAACTGATAAAATTGCAAGTGAAAGTGGTGCAATTGTCAGATATGAAAGAAAGCAAGGAAAAGGAAATGTAATAAGATCAATGTTTCAAGACATTGAAGCTGATTGTTATATTATGGTTGATGGAGATGATACATATCCAGCCGAAAATGCAAGGGAAATGTGTGATTTAGTATTAAACGATGGAATTGATATGGTGATAGGTGATAGACTTTCATCAACATATTTTCAAGAAAATAAGAGGCCATTTCACAATATGGGAAATAAACTTGTAAGAAATTTGATTGAAATAATGTTTAAAACAAATATAAAAGATATAATGACTGGATATAGAGCATTTTCTTACAAGTTTGTAAAAACATTTCCAGTCTTATCAAAAGGATTTGAAATCGAAACAGAGATGTCTATTCATGCTGTTGATAAAAATTTTACATTAAAAGAAATACCAGTTATGTATAGAGATAGACCAGAAGGAAGTGTATCAAAGTTAAATACCTATAAAGATGGTCTAAAAGTTTTAAAAACAATTGGAACATTATTTAAGGAATATAAACCTGCATTATTTTTTAATATAATTGCATTAATAGTTTTTATTATATCAATTATATTAGCAGTACCTGTTTTCTCAGAATATTTTAGAACCGGATTAGTACCTAGAATTCCTACATTAGTGGTTAGTGGAATATTATTTATAGTAGGTTTATTATTAGAAACTACAGGATTGATTCTTCAGGTTACTGTAAAAAAGAATAGACAAGCATTTGAAATATCTTTAAATCAAATATGCATATTGAAAAATAATATAATGGGTAGATAAAATTTGAAGTTTTATAGGCATCCAAAAATTATAATTTAGATTAGAGAAAAGAAAAAAGAGAGAAATTATGATAATTTATAATTTCTCTCTTTTATTTATTGTTGCTGTTCTTCCTTCTTTTGGAAGAAAATATTGAAGTAAACAGGTGTTATTAATAATATTGGAAATCCATATCTAAATAAAGCTACCGGTGATAAAAACAATGTTATATATAATCCAAAGACATAACTAAGTGGAACAAGATATTTGTAGCTCTTTTTATATAGTATAAATATTAAAACTGTAATAAATAAAGTAAAATATGTGCCAAGTTTAAGAAAACTTGATATAATTGGTATTTTTGAAAAATAATTCTGGGCAACTAATTTTTCTAAGATTTTTTCATAGTGAGGTAAAAAACTATGTCGTTGTATTTCTATATAATCAGGATTATGTTTTTTTGCCTCAAGCATATAAAATTCCAAATAAGGATGAACCATTCTACTATCATAATAATTTTTTTCTGGATTCCAAAATCCTAATGTATTCAGAGCAAAGGCTTCTATGAATTGTTTAGGTGACTTCTTAAAAACAGAAAAATATAATTTTATATATTTTTGAGGGTCAGACTTCAATAAGTTGGTATTAGTATAACCTTTTACAACATCAGCAATACTTTGACTATTAGGATAATTTTCTAATGCAAATTTTGAAATAAGAACTTCCAAATCTGTTTTTTCATCTTCTGTTAAATTTTCAGAATTATAGTTATATGCTCTAGCAAATTGTTGACCAGGAACACTAAACATTTCCTGAAGAGAGTTTCCTTTTTCGGCATTGAATAAGTTTATAGTTGAAATATTATAAAATTTCAACATAATAATTGGTAGTAAAATTATTATAAATGTTTTTAATATATGTTTCTTATTATAGAACAATAAAAATGGAACAACAAAAATGAACATATATATACCATTATTTCTTGAAACAAATAGAAGCAGTAATAAAAAGATATATATTAATGTATTTTTTATACTTGAAAAGTAATATGTTCGTGATTCTACAAATTTAAATGTTTCTAATATAAGTAATGCAAAGATTCCAGCAAATATTGGATCTTGTGATGATGAAACTGCTAAGACTGAAAATAAAGGATTCAATGCAAAAAATAATATTGAAACTACTAAATATATAATATTTTCAGTTCTCTTATAAACATATGTACATATTTTAGATGCCACAAATACTAAAAACATCATTTGCAATAAGCTATATATAGCAAAACCAATAACATAGCTTTTGAAAAAAGTATACCCAAGATGAACAATTTGATAAAAAAGATATGAGTATGCTATTGAAAAACGTGTATTTACAGCTTGAGATGAACTAGCAAATTCTAAATATTGAAAACCTGAGTCGTATCCATATACACCTGGGAAAACTGCCAAATAAGTTAGCAACCAAAAAAATAAAATTACTGTAAATGAAATTGCTTTATAATGTTTACTAATAAAATTATTTGTAGATACTGTTGTTGTATGAGAAATACAATAATTATAAAATGCAGATATTGGTATAAAAAAGAAAAATGATAATAGTACTATTTTTAACAGTGTAGAGCATGACCAAATAATAATACTAAAATTTTCTAATTGTATTCCAATGGTTAATATGGTTGATATAACAAAAGAATTAATAAAACTAAAAATAATAATTCGTTTATTTATATTTAAAATGACTTCTTTCGCAAGTAAATAAAGCAAAAAAAATATGAATATAAAAACAAAACCATAATTATAATTTTCAGATGGTGTAAGTATGTTAAAAAAGAAAAATAATCCAAAAGTAGCCAATACTGAAATTAAAATAGAATAAAGTATATTTTTTTTATTTTTCATAATAAAACCTCCTCAATTAAGATAAGAGTATCATAATGATAAAAAAAAGTAAATATTTATATTTACTTTTTCGTAATTGTTGGTATATAATGTTAAAAAAAGAAAGGATTATAGTCATGAAAAAAAATATTGTTATATTATTTTTGCTATTTTTAATTATGGGAACAGTTTTTTGCTATATGTATGTAAGAAATGAAGACCCTGTTTATGTTTATGATTATTGTGGATATCATCAACAATATATTCAGTATACAGAAAATCTAAAACAAAATCATAAAGAAGGAATAAAAAATATAATTACCTCAATTAGAGAATCAGATTACAATGTCACTCCAATTTTAGGAATAATGTTTTTTTATTTTATATTTAATTCAAGTAGATTAGGTTATATATTGGGATTGGTTATATGTTATGTTATTCCAGCAATAATTATAACTCTAATTTCAATCAAAAAAATGATATATAAAGGAAAAAATGGTGATACATGTTTTATCGTTGCTATGGCATTTATTTTATTTTTTTATACAAGGTACTGGTCACCAACATTAAGAGGACTACCAGATATCATTGGAATAATTCCGGTTGGGATATCTGCTTATATGTTTTTTAAATATAGTTTTATTGAAAAGCAAAAGTTGTATATTCCAATTATACTTGGAGTTGTAACATATTCTGAATTCCTATTTAGAAGATGGTATGCTTATTCAGTTGTAGCTTTCTATGCAAGTTTCTTTATAATTGAAGTTATAAGATTTTTTAGATTGGAAAAAGAAAAAAGAAAAAAAGCTTTTTGGGAAGCTTTTAAGAATTTTGCAATTGCAGGAATTACGATGCTTAGTATGGCTTTAATATTACAATTACCATTATTAAAACGAATAATCAATGAAAATTATAGTCAGTCATATAGTGCATTTCAAAATACATGGATGTATCAGTTAGTTGGAGTAAAAAATGAATTTGGAATTATTGTATTGCTACTTGCTGTTATTGGTTTAATATATTCACTTGTAAAAAAAGAACATAGAAAGAACGGAATTTTTTGTTCTTTAAACATAATAATATGTTATTTTCTGTTTACGAGAGTACAAACAATGGGAGTTCATCACTTTTTGGCTATTTCATTGTGGATGATATTGTTAGTTGGATATGGTATATATGGCATATACTCTATATTGAAATATAAATGTATGAAAGTAACTTGGCTAATATTTGTAGTTGGATTATTTATAATTAATTTTTCAACAACATATGTTTTCAGAAATATTTCAATTCCAATAATTTCACAAAAAAACACATATTTTAAATTTAGATATGAAAATTTTGAAAATCTTGAAAATTTAATAACAAATTTAGATAGTGAATTAGATGGGAAAAATGTGAAATTTACTGTATTTGGAAGTAGTGGAACATTATCAGATAGTCTTGTTGATATGCTAGGAACAAAAAACATAAAAAGTAAAATAATTTATGGTTCATCAATTGATTTGAGAGATGGAATTAATTTTAGTAGTTTCTTATGTGATTATGTAATTGTAACAAATATACCACAAACTGGAGTTAGTGAAGAAGGACAGAGAATAGTGTCAGTTCCTAATAATGAAATATTTAATAACAAATCAATTGGTAAAGCATATGAAAAAGTTAGCGGTCCATATATATTGCAAGATAATGTAGAAGCTTATATATATAAAAAGAAAAGAGCTTTTACGGAAGATGAGATAAAGGAATTCTTTAATATATTGTATTCATATTATCCTGAGTGGCAATCTAAATATGAAAAAATTTTGGATATGCATTTTTTAGAGTCGAATATTTCTTTAGGAGAGGAATTAGGCGAATGTAAATTTATGGATGAAGATACAGTATTCTTTTCACCTGGATTTACAGATACAATAGTGGAGATACCAATTAATAAAAAAGTAAAAAAAATAAAATTAAAGTTATATATAGATAAAAGTATAACTCAAAAAAATAGTTTAGATGCAGGAATTGTTAATTTTACAATTAATGGAAATGAAGAAAATATATTGGCAGAAAAAATAGTACCAAATGGAATTAAAGAAGTTGAAGTTGATTTAGAAGATGTAGAAGATCTTAAAATGATAATTAATAAAGATGAGACTCTTAATTGTGATTGGTTATATGTTGATATTTTAAGTGTAGAAGTTTAAATTGGAGGTCGTAATATGAAAAAAATTTCAGTTGTAATACCAATGTATTATGAAGAAGAGGTAGCGGAACAATGTTATAAAAGAATGTCCGAGGTATTAAGTAATATAGAGAATTATGATTATGAATTAATCTGTATAAATGACGGTAGTAAAGACAAAACTTTAGAAATATTAGAAAATATATCCAAAAATGATAAAAAGGTCAAAGTAATATCTTTTGCAAGAAATTTTGGACATCAATGCGCTGTAACAGCTGGATTGAAGGAAGTAACTGGAGATGCAGTGGTAATTATAGATGCAGATTTACAGGATCCGCCAGAGCTTATTCCACAGATGTTGAAATTATGGGAACAAGGTAATGAAGTGGTATATGGAAAAAGAAAAACTAGAGATGGAGAGTCTAAATTCAAATTACTTACAGCTAAAATGTTTTATAAGACATTGAATGCATTATCAGATGTAGATATACCAAAGGATACAGGAGATTTTAGATTAGTTGATAGAAAAATAGTTGACCAAATGAATCAGTTACCTGAGCATAATAAGTTCTTAAGAGGACTTTGGAGCTGGTTAGGTTATAAACAATATGCTTTTGAATATGAAAGAAAAGAAAGATTTGCTGGAAAAACAAAGTATCCATTAAAGAAAATGTTAAAATTAGCCTCTGATGGAATAATTGGATTTTCAACAAAACCATTAAAAATTGTTGGAGTATTAGGAATAGTATCAATTATAATATCATTAATAATTCTAATATATTCTTTACTATCATTTATATTTAATTGGGGAAATTTAACTTCAGGATGGACATCTATAATGGTTGCAATTACATTATTTTCAGGTGTGCAATTATTATCATTATGGATTATGTCAGAATATATAGGTAGAATTTATGACGAAACAAAACAAAGACCACAGTATATTGTTGAGAAAAAGATAAATATAGAATAAGGTTTTAAATTTGTACATTGTAAACGATATTATAGGAGAAAAATCGTGAAGAATAATATAAAAAAATTTTTTCTAATCATACTCTCATCAATCCTTTTCTGGATTATCCAAAACGCAATACTAAATTACGACACAATAATATACCAATTTAATCCAATCTACCTTATAATAGGTATAGCAATATATTTAGCTCTATTAATATTTACAAGTAAAAAAATAATTCCAAAAATAGAGCACATAAAATACATACATATAGTGTTATTTTCAATATTTGGAATATTATCAATAGTATTAGGACAGCTACTAAAAGTAAATCCATCGTGGGATATGGGAGATGTATTTAATATAGCCAAAAACTATACAATAGGAAGTGAAGATATAGGAGCAGGATATCTATTACAATATCCAAACAATCAAATGATTACAGTCATATATATAGTTGTATTTAAAATAGCATATATATTTAAATGTAGTGATTTTATAACTATAGCAACATTATTTAATTCATTAATAATAACAGCCACAGTAATCTTGCTATATTATTGTATAAATAAAATTTACAATAAATCAAAGGCACTATTAGCATTAACTATATGTTTATTTACAACGCCGTTATATATGCATTGTGCAATATATTATACAGATTCTTTATCAATGTTTTTCTCAACATTAATATTATTCTTATTTTTAATTTTAAAAGAAAATGAAAATAAAACAACATTGAAAAATATTTTATTAATTATAATGGGAATAACTTTAGCTATAGCTTGGAAAGTAAAGATTACAAGCATTTTTATAGCTATAGCAATAGTTGTATACCAAATTCTTACCAAAATAGATAAAAAAACATTAAAAAATTATTGTATTATTGGTATAACATCTATAGTTGTATTATTAGGATTTTCAATTACTATGAATACACAATTGAATAAGTCATCCAACATAGAAAATTATAAAATGCCTATAGAACATTGGATAATGATAGGATTAGTTGATAATGGAAGTTATAACGAAGACCTTTTAAATTATACGCTTTCTTATAATAGTTATTCAGAAAAGAGAGAAGCGGATAGGTTAAAAATAAATGAAATTATGAGAAATTATACTTGCAATGATTTTATTAAACATCTAACTGTAAAATTAAAATATGCATGGACTGATGGAACATATTATGCACCAGCAAAATTAAGTAGAAACCCAGTAAATAAAAATGTAATTCATGAATGCATATTAAATGACGGAAAATATTCAAATGTTTATAAATATTTTCCACAAGTAATGCATTTAGCATTGTTAATTTTAATAATCTTTAGTTGCATTAAATTGATAAAAGAAAAAGATTATACAAGTTATAAATATATATTATCAATTTCAATGGTAGGAATTATCGTATTTTTACTAATCTGGGAAAATAGATCAAGATATATACTAACAATGTTTCCAATATATTTAGCTTTAGCTATAGATGGGATAGATTATATTGGTAAAAAAATAACAAAATACAGAAATTGTTAAAGAGCTCTGTTGGTATATTCATAACTTTATTAAAAAAATATATATTTACACAGAAAACGAATTTTATAATTTGATGTAGGTGCATTTCAAAGATATCAATATATTTTTGAAATGCACCTCGTATAAACGAAGAATTTCATTGGATTATAAAAAAAACTCGAATTTTGTCTTACGATTTTCCTTGCCAAATAAATGAATTCAGTATAAAATACATACAAGTTAAAAGCTTAATGCAAAATATTTTTTTAGTTAATTCAGAGCAGATTCAAAGCTCGTAAATTTTATTCAAAAATTTAAATTCTAAAATATCTCCCAAAGCATAAGCAATGCAATAGTTTAAGCAAACTTAAGCTACAAATATTAAATAAGAAATTAAAATAAGATATAAAAAAATTATATTCTCACTACAAATTTATAATTTTCACAAAATTTTTGTAAATTCATAAAATATTTTAACAAATTTCTAATAATTTTATATTTCAAAATGATTTAAATCAAAAAAATTCACCAAAAGAAGCAAATGCAATACTACAGTCTAAATTTTCCACAAGTCTAAATCAAATTCCAAACAACATAAGTAAAAAGCACTTAAACTATTGCACAAAATTTAACTAATATGTTAAAATAAAAGAAAGGAAAAACTATGGCAAAAAGTTTAACAAACACCCCAAGCCCCAAATACCTACCAACAAATGATGTAATATTCAAATGTTTGTTAGGAAATCCAGGAAACGAAAGAATAACAAAAAGCTTTTTAGAGCACATAACAGGAGAAGAAATTGAAGAAATATCAACAAACTTCAAATTAGAATTACTAAAAGAAAAACCAAAAGATAAGCAAATGGTAGCTGATTTAATAGCAAAAGATAAATATCTTCAAAAGTACATAGTAGAAATGCAAAGAAAAGCATATGATTATTTGCCAGATAGATTTATAGCATATCTATCAAAAACATATGTAGCAGATATTAAAGTAAAAGAAGATTATAAAAAGCTAAAAAGAACAGTATTAGTAGTACTAATGGAAGAAGATTTTCCAAATTTAGAAAATATACAAGAATATCACACAATATGGCATTATAGGGAAGAAAATCACAGAGAAAAAATACTAACGAAAAATACAGAAGTACATATATTAGAGCTAGAAAAATACAAAAGACACAAAAAGAAAACGGGAGAAATAGACCCATGGTTAGAATTTTTTATAAATCCATATGGAAAGGAGGTACAAGATATGGCAAGAACAAGAGCAGAGCTAGAAGAAGCAGTAAGACAATTACGACTATTAAATGCAGATGAAGAAGTACAGCAATTAGCAGATGCTGAAGATTGGGCACGATATGACTACAATAGTGCAATGGCTGAAATGAAACAAAAAGGACTAGAAGAAGGAATGGCAGAAGGAATAGAGGAAGGAATAGCTCAAGGAGAGAAAAGAACAAACTTGAAAATCGTTCGAAAAATGCTAGAGAAAAAAATGGATATAAATTTAATATCAGAATTGACAGGATTAACAGAAGAGGAGATTAAAAGTCTATTGTAAAAGAAAAAAGTAAAAATTTATCTAAAATTATCAACAAAAAGATGGTTCTCTTTGACACACCTGCAATGGTCATCAATCGGAACTATTCTTTTTTACAAATGCCATTCCACTATAGTGAACGACAAGCAACACAAAATAAAAAGAAAAATAAATGCAATTTTTTGTAAAAATTTGCATTTTATTTTTACCTTCATTGTCTTAAAAAAAACTACACGAGTTCATGTTAGGAGTATTTTAATTATGTATATAAGTTTCCTAATAAAAGAAATATTAATTTACTTTTGTTCACTATAGTGAACAAAAGCCAAGAAAAAATAAAATTATCTATCCACAAATATAACAAAAAACAATACCAAAATACTTGCCATTAAATAAAAATTGCTATATAATGCAAAAAAACAAGGAGGTATGAATTATGGCAATTTTATTACCAGGCGGAGCTGGTTACATTGGTAGCCACACAGCAGTCGAATTATTAAACGCAGGAAAGGAAATCGTTATTATAGATAACTTTTCAAATAGCAAACCAGAAGTACTAGACAAAATAAAAAAAATAACAGGAAAAGATTTTAAGTTCTACGAAATGGATTACTCAAATAAAGAAGAGCTAAACAAAGTATTTACAGAAAACAAAATAGATGCAGTTTTAAATTTTGCAGGATACAAAGCAGTTGGAGAATCAGTAAAAAAACCAATAGAATATTACATGAACAACATTTCAGGAGCTCTAGTTTTATTAGATGTAATGAGAGCACACAATTGTAAAAAATTTATATTTAGCTCATCAGCAACAGTATATGGAGACCCAGCAACAGTACCAATAACAGAAGAATTTCCAACAGGTGGAACAACAAATCCATATGGAACAACAAAACTATTTATAGAGCAAATTTTAAAGGATATATACAATTCAGATAACTCTTGGGACATTTGCATACTAAGATACTTTAATCCAGTAGGAGCACACGAAAGTGGATTAATAGGTGAAGAGCCACAAGGAATTCCAAATAACTTAATGCCATATGTAGCAAGAGTTGCAGCTGGAATTTTACCAGAGCTATCAGTATTCGGAAATGACTATGATACTCCAGATGGAACAGGTGTAAGAGATTACATACATGTAGTAGACTTAGCAAAAGGACATGTAAAAGCACTTGAAAAACTTGACAAAGAGCACGAAGGTTTATTCATATATAATTTAGGAACAGGAACAGGCTATAGTGTTTTAGATATGGTAAAAGCATTTGAAAAAGCAACAGGTAAAGAAGTAAAATACAAAATAGCACCTCGTAGACCAGGTGATATAGCAAAATGCTATGCAGACCCAGCAAAAGCAAAAATAGAGCTAGGATGGATAGCTGAAAAAAATCTAGATGATATGTGTAAAGACTCATGGCATTATATTGAAATGAGTCAAAGTAATAAATAATTTTAATCAAAAGATAAAGAAGGGGAATTTTATGAAAAAGTCAAGTAAAGTTATATTAATAATTGTTTTAATACTTATAGTAATGGCAATTGGTGTTGGAGGATATTTTGTTGGATTAAAAATAAAAGAATCAAATGAAAAAATAAATGAATTAGAAAATAAAATTGCAAATACAGAGCAAAAAGAACAAAATAATAATTTAGTTCAAAATAAGATAGAGGAAAATACAACTAATAATGGATCTTCTAAAAAAAATAGTGAGATTAGTGGGTTATATAGAATGTATAAAAATTTTGGCAATGATAACATATTAAGTTATTGTTTGTTCTTATATAAAAATGGTGAATTTAAATATGAACATTCAACTTATGCTGCACAAGGAGAAATTGGAACATATGAAGTTAGTGGTAATACAATAACTTTAAATGTTAAATATTTAACAGGTTCAGATATAGGTTTGACAAAAACTAATCAAACAATCAAATTGACAATAAATGAAGATGGATCAATAAGTGATAAAAATAATTTTTTTACAATTAGCGAATTTCAAGACTTAGATGAAAAATATAAAGATTATGATTTTGGAAATATTATAATGAAAAAGGAATCTAAATCAGAGGAAGATATATTTTTAAAGGAATGTCCAAGTATTCAAGATATAATAGATAATGCAGCTGCACAAAATGCAATAAATTAATAAAAAAGGCTTCGAATATAATTTAAAATTCGAAGTCTTTTATTATAATATTTACTTAATTAATCCCACAATAGTATCAACAACCAAATCAATCATAACATCATAATTCATACATTTATGCTTATGATAAACAATTTCATGACATAAATCATCAATTAAATTAATAGAAATATGTACTTTTTCAGGCAAATTTTCACTGCAAATACCATGACTTTGAAGTAATTTTACAATTGTATCTGTCATATATATTTCGTGTTCCTGAAAAAAATGAGCAATATCCTCATCAGAATGTGTCATAGCCATAATTTCTTGATGTGCAGATTGTGATAATTTATGATTTTCAATAAAACGATTAATCATAATTTTTAAAACATCACGAAAATTTTGTGGACTTAAATCAACTTCTGTCGTTACAGTATTAAGCATAGGATAGAAAATATCACTAGCATACTTTTGAATACCGGCAATTAAAATGTCATGTTTATCTTTAAAATATTGATACACAATACCTGTAGAAACTCCAGCCTTTTTAGCTATTTCAGCAGTATTTGTATTATAATATCCTTTTTCACAAATAAGATCAAATCCAGCTTTTATTATTTTTTCTTTTTTTTCAATAGAGCGCTTTTGAACAGGCTCTCTTATTTCGTTGTCACTCATATAGTATACACCTTTCCTTTTCAATACTATAAAATATAAATTAATTATTTTTTATTATATAAAATAATTTCCATAAAGTCAAATAATATGAAAAAAGTTTCATATTATATTGACTTTATTTTTATGAATGAGTATAATATACAAGAAAAAAATATGAAATTAATTTCACATAAGGAGGATAATAGTGGAAAAAATAGTAGAATTAAAAAATGTAAGTAAAACTTACAAAACAGGAGAAAAAGAATTTAAAGCATTAGATTCAATTGATTTATCAATAAACAAAGGTGAATTAGTAGTAGTTTTAGGACCTTCAGGAGCAGGTAAATCTACATTATTAAATTTAATTGGAGGAATGGATATTCCAACAAAAGGTGATGTTATAATAGATGGAGAAGATATTTCTAATTATAACGAAGACCAATTAAGTACATACAGAGCTGAAAATATAGGTTTTATATTCCAATTTTATAATATATTACCAACATTAACAGTACTAGAAAATGTAGATATAGTAAAAGAAATAGTAAAAAATCCTATAGATAGCAAAGAAGCTATAAAAGATGTTGGATTAATAGAACATATAAATAAATTTCCAAATCAATTATCAGGTGGTGAACAACAAAGAGTTTCAATAGCAAGAGCTATTGCAAAAAATCCTAAATTATTATTATGTGATGAGCCAACAGGAGCATTAGATTCAAAAACAGGTGTAGAAGTTTTAAAATTATTAAAAAAACAATGTGATAGAAATAATGGTTCAAATACAGTAATAATTGTTACTCATAATGCGTTATTTGCAGATATTGCAGATACAATAATTAGAGTAAAAAATGGTAAAATAGAAAGCGTAACACCAAATTCAAATCCTAAAAAGATTGATGAGGTGAAGTGGTAATGTTAAGAAAGAAAACTTTAAGAGATATAAAATATAACAAATCTCAATTTTTTACAATATTTTTAATGGTATTTTTAGGTGTATTTGTGTTTGCTGGAGTTCATGCGTATATGGATGGAATGCAAGTAAGTGCAGATAATTATTACGAAAAAAATAATCTTCAAGATTTATGGTTATCAGGTTTAAATTTTTCAAAAGATGATTTAAAACAAGTAAAAGAGCTTGATAATATTAAAGATGCAGAAAGAGCATTAACATTAACAACAACATTAGATAATTATGATGATATTACAATAGAAGCAAATTTTATTGAATCAAATAATATTTCAAAAATGTATGTTGTGGATGGAGAAGGATTTGATAAAGAAAAGTCTGGCCTTTGGTTTGATAGTTATTTAGCTAAAACATTAAATTTAAAAGTTGGAGATGAAATAACTCTTACATATCAAAAATATAAAATAAAAGAAAAAATAGTAGGATTAATAAATACACCAGACCATGTATATGCAGTAAAAGATGAGTCTGAAATATTTCCAAATCATAAAGATTTTGGATATGTATATATGTCAATAAACGAATTTCCAAAAGATTATATATATGATAATTTAAAACAAAAAATGATGGAAACAAATCCAATGTTAGCTCAAAGTGGAGTTAATATAGATAACCAAATGATAGAAAATAGTATTCCAAATTTTAATATAGAAGATTATTATGTTTTCAATTCAATGATTGTAGATGTTGATAATACAGATAAATTAAGCGAAACAAAAGCTGATATTGAAAACAACATAAAGTCTGCAATTGCTGTAACAGACAGAGAGGCAAGTGCATCATATGTAACATATAATTCAGAAATTGAAGAAGGTCAAACATATTCTAGTGTATTTACATTACTATTCTTATTTATAGCTGTATTATCAGTTGTAACAACTATGAATAGGTTTGTAAAAAAACAAAGAACACAAATAGGAACATTAAAAGCTTTAGGCTTTAAAAATAATAAAATTATTAGACATTATATTAGTTACGGATTTTATATAAGCATAGTAGCAAGTATAGTAGCCGTTGTGGTTGGGGATTTATCACTTGGAAAGTTTTTCTTAAATATGGAAGTTTCATATTTTGAAATGCCAGTATACCATACTGTAATTTTACCAATTGTATATATTTTAGCAATTGCAGTTATACTACTTATAACATTTGTAACATATTTATCGTGTAGAAAAGTGCTAAAAGAACCTGCTAGTGAAGCTTTAAGATTAGAAATTCCAAAAGTTAAACAAACTAAATTCGATTTAACAACAAAAGGAATATTTAAAAAATCATCATTATCAACAAGATGGAATTTAAGAGATATTGCTAGAAATAAAGGTAGAACAATAATGGGAATTGTTGGTGTAATAGGATGTACAATGCTTATCGTTTGTGCATTTGGAATGCTAGATACAATGAATTCATATTTAGATTGGCAATTTGATGATCTTTATAAATTTAAATATAAACTTACACTTGAAGATGATTATACTAATGAACAATATGATAAAATAATTAATGAATATGGAAATCAAACAAGTCAAACTTTAGGAATTGAAATTAAAAAAAGTGATGATTCTAAAGAAGCTAATTCAATTACAATAAATGATGCAAAAGAAGTTTTAAAGACAACTGGACATAAAAAAGAAATAATTGAATTAAAAGATGGAGGAGTATATGTTACAGAAAAATTAGCCAATAAATTAAATTTAAATGTTGACGATGAAATAACATGGCATGTATTTGGTAATGATAAATGGTATACAACCAAAATTGTTGGATTAAACCGTGACCCACAAAGTCAATCTCTTACTATGACAAGAAAATATGCAGAAGAATTAGGTTTAACATATAAGGCTGATTCAGTATATACGAATTATGATTTAAGTAACACTACAGAAATTGAAGGTGTAAAAACAATTCAAGGTATTGAAACATTAAAACAAGGAATGCAAAGTATGTTACAAACAATGAAGATGATGATTGTTATATTAATACTTGTTTCAGCAATACTAGGTTTTGTTATTATATATAATTTAGGAATATTATCCTTTAGTGAAAAACAATATCAATTTGCAACATTAAAGGTATTAGGTTTTAAAGATAAACAAATAAAAAAGATATTTATAAAACAAAATATTTGGATTACAATTGTTGCAATAATACTAGGTTTACCACTAGGATTTATGATGACAGATTATATTTTCAAAGCAGCACTTGGAGATAATTATGACTTTAGTGCAAAAATAAATTTTGTGTCGTATCTATATGCAATACTAGGAACATACATAGTATCATGGGTAGTAAACAAAGTGCTATCAAAAAAAGTAAAAAGTATAGACATGGTCACAAGCTTAAAAGCAAACGAATAACAACAAAAAAATGGGGACGGTCCTCAAAAAAAAGGAAAATGGCTCTTGAAAAGAATAGGCCAAGGACCGTCCCAGAAAATTGGAGGTATTTTATGATAAAATTAGTATTAGTTAGACACGGACAAAGTGAGTGGAATTTAGAAAATAGATTTACAGGATGGACAGATGTAGAATTATCACCAAAAGGAGTTCAAGAAGCTAAAGAAGCAGGAATTGCATTAAAAAATAAAGGATATCATTTTGATTTAGCATATTCTTCAGTCTTAAAAAGAGCAGAAGATACATTGGATTTTATTCTTAAAGAGATGGGTGAAGAGAATATACCAATTAAAAGAAGTTGGAAATTAAATGAAAGACATTATGGTGCACTACAAGGTTTAAATAAAGATGAAACAAGAAAAAAATATGGCGATGAGCAAGTTTTACTTTGGAGAAGAAGTACAGATGTAAGACCACCTGAATTAGATGAAAATGACGAAAGATATCCTGGAAATGATCCAAAATATACAAATCTAACAAAAGATGAACTGCCTAAAACAGAAAATTTAATTGACACAATAAAAAGAGTAACAGAATATTGGAAATCAGATATTGAGCCAGATATAAAAAATGGAAAAAATGTTATTATAGTTGCACATGGAAATAGTTTAAGAGGTTTGATGAAGTATTTAGATAACATAAGTGACGAAGATGTAATTAAATTAGAAATTCAAACTGGAAATCCTATTTGTTATGAATTAGATGATAATTTAAAACCTATAAGACATTATTATGTAAAAGAAAATAAATAGTTATAATTTAAGTTTTTATCAGCAGTTCCTGAGATATTGTATTATAAATATTGTGTTTTACATAATTTTATAATATAATATTCAAAAAATAAATAAGAGGAATATGTAATGATTAAAATAACAAATATTAAAATAAGAGCAGATTTATCTGATGACGAATTATTTGAAAAGATTTATAAAAAATATAAAATCAATAAAAACGATGTAACTGAAAGAAGAATAATAAAAAAATCAATTGATGCACGAAATAAAGCTGATATATTTTATAATTATTCGGTAGAGCTTGAATGTAAAAATGAAAATAAAATAAAAAATGTTCAAATTGTAAAAAAAGAAGAACCTTTTAAAATTATTGTAAATAGAAAATCTTCAAAAAGACCAGTTATAATTGGAGCTGGACCTGCAGGTCTATTTTCAGCATTAACATTAGCTCAAAATGGTATAAAACCAATAATAATTGAGCAAGGAAAAACTGTAGACGAACGAAAAAAAGATGTTGAAGAATTTCAAAAAACAGGAAAACTAAATACATTATCAAATGTTCAATTTGGAGAAGGAGGAGCAGGTACATTTTCTGATGGTAAATTGACAAGCGGAATTCATAATCCTTTATGCAAAATTGTTTTAAAAGAGTTTTATAATTTTGGAGCACCAGAGCAAATCTTATATATAAATAAACCACATATAGGAACAGATAACTTAATAAATATCATACGAAATATGCGAAATGAAATAATAAAGCTAGGTGGAGAATTTTTATTTAATGAAAAAGTAACAGACTTTGAGTTTGAAAATTCAAAAGTAACAGCTGTTATATGTGGCAAAAGAATAGAAACAGATACGGTAATTTTAGCAATAGGACATAGCGCAAGATCGACATTTGAAAAATTATACGAAAAAGGCGTAAAAATGGAAAAGAAAAACTTTTCTATTGGAGTTAGAATAGAGCATAAACAAAGCATGATTAATAAATCACAATATGGAGAAATTACGAAATTAAAACTACCACCAGCAGAATATAAAATGGCATATCATGGAGAAAATCGTTCATGCTACACATTTTGTATGTGCCCAGGAGGAACAGTAATTGCATCATCAAGTGAACCGGAAACTATTGTAACAAACGGAATGAGCGTATATGCACGTAATGGTGAAAATGCTAATAGTGCAGTTCTAGTTAATGTAACACCAAATGATTTTAAAGGTGAATCACCACTAGAAGGAATGTACTTCCAAAAAGACTTGGAGCAAAAAGCATTTAAGTTAGGAGGAAGTAATTATAATGCACCAATACAAAGATTTGAAGACTTTGAAAACAACGTAAAATCTACACATATAGGTGAAATAAAACCAACATATAAGCCAGGAGTAACGCTTTCAAATTTAAATGAAATATTGCCAGACTTTATATCAAAAACTCTAATTGAAGGTATAAAATATTTTGATAAATCAATAAAAGGATTCGCACATCCAGATGCAATATTAACAGGAGTAGAAACAAGAAGCTCATCACCAGTGCAAATAACAAGAAACGAAAATAAACAATCAAACATAAAAGGATTATATCCATGTGGAGAAGGAGCTGGATACGCAGGAGGAATAATGTCTGCTGCTGTTGATGGCATAAAATGCGCTATAGCAGTTCTAACTCAAGAATAAATTTTAAATAATAAAAAAGCATAATTGTCCATAAAACTCATACATAATAAAGAGGTGATTTATGTGGGCGAGTATGCTTTTTTAGTTTATATTGGATGTATAATATTAATCTTAATTATAGGAAAGCTCTTTTTATTTCCAATAAAAAAAATCTTTAAATTAGTAATAAATTCCATTATAGGAGGAATATTAATATATGTAATAAATATTATTGGAAGCGGATTTAATTTTCACATAGGACTTAACTGGTTGACGATATTATGTTCTGGATTTTTAGGAATTCCAGGAGTGATATTACTTATAATTTTAAAAATTTTTATGTAAAAACTTTAAATATTCCAAAATAAGGTATATAATTAAGACTGCAAAAATAATATGCAAGGAGGAATAAATATGAAAAAAGGAAAAGTTGTTTTAGTAGGAACTGGATTTGTAGGAATGAGTATGGCATATGCTATGCTAAATAGAGGAGGAGTAAACGAACTAATATTAATAGATATAGATAAAGACAAAACAATCGGAGAAGAAATGGATTTATCTCATGGATTACCATTTGCACCACAAAAAATGGTCATAAAAGCTGGAGATTATGATGAATGCAAAGATGCAGAAGTTGTTGTAATAACAGCAGGAATTGCACAAAAACCAGGTCAAACAAGATTAGAGCTTACAGAAACAAATACAAAAATTATGAAAAGTATAACAAAAAGCATTATGGCAAGTGGATTTAATGGCGTAATTGTTGTAGCAAGTAACCCTGTTGATATAATGACATATGTTGTAGCTAAAGTTTCAGGACTACCAAAGAACAAAGTAATTGGTTCAGGAACAGTATTAGATACAGCAAGATTACGTTATATAATGGCAGAATACTTAAATGTATCAAGCAAAAATATTCATGCATATGTAATGGGAGAGCATGGAGATTCATCATTTGTTCCATGGAATCATGCATATGTAGGATGCAAAAAAATATCTGATGTAATGAAAGATAATAATCACCCAATGGACGATTTAGAAAAAATTCACAAAGATGTTGTAAACGCAGCATATGAAATAATTAACAAAAAGAAAGCAACATACTATGGAATTGGTGTAGCATTAAGCAGATTAGTAAAAGCAATTTTAGAAGATGAACATGGAATATTAACTGTATCAGCATATTTAAAAGATGGAGAATACGGACAAGATGATATATACATTGGAGTTCCAGCGATTATTTGTTCAGAAGGTATAAGAGAAGTTGTTAACTTAGATTTAACAGATGAAGAGCAAGCAAAACTTGATGAAAGTTGCAAAATTATAAAAGAAATGAGAGCAAATTCAATAGAAAAAATAATTAATGAATAAAAATTAATAATCACTAAAAATCGATTATAATATAAAGACTCCCAAATATCGTTAGTTAAATAGTAAATATTTTAGAATTAAAAAATAGCATAAAAGTAATATATTTTATTTGCTTTTATGCTATTTTCTTGTTATAATATGAAATGCACGTTATAAACCAAGAATCCAAGAGAGGAGTTTTTGATGGAACAACAAATTGTTCAAATTCCAAGTGGAAAGGCAATAATAATAATTTGTGGCCCAACCACTTGCGGAAAATCTTCTATTGCTCGCAGATTGTTAAAAGTGTGCAATGGAAAGTACATTTCCTATGAAAGAATCGGAAATTCAATTCCCACAAAAATGGGAAAAGAGAAGTATGTTCTTGCAACTACCAAAATGTTTGCTCAGGAAATTGAAAAAGCAGTTATGAGTGAACAATATGTAGTAATTGAAACGCCCTTTGTTGAGGAATGTCAGCTGTCAGGATTGATAGTTAGCCTTAGAATCTACGGGTACAATGGTGATATTACACTTATTGAAGTGAATTTACCAAAGAACATTCATCTTGATTATTGGCAGAGGAAACACAATCCAAAGCCAAATAAGAAAGTTCTTTTGCAAGAAAGAGCAATCTTTGAAAAAGAAATTCTTGCCACTGACCACAGCAAAGGTGGAGGAGTTAATGAGATTAGAATTACTAATCCAAATGCTGTGAAGTATAAAAAAGCTTGAATAATCAATTGAATTTCTAAATGGTGGCCCTATGCACTTTGTGCGTAGGGTTTTTTTCTTGTAGAAAAATATAAAACAATTAAAAAAATTGAAAAAATAAATCTTAATAACAAATTTTTTGAAAGACGAAAATTATCATAATAACATAAGCAACTGAATATAATATTAGCAAATACATAAATATGGAGGACGAGTCTATGAAAGCACAATACGAAAAGGAAACAATAATAGAAGAAAAAACAGAGGCTGAAAAAGATAAAGAGCTAATGTTAACAATATTACAAACAAAAAAAAGCATCCAAGAAGCATCAATAAATTATGAATATGCTGACGGAAAATTAATAGATTATTTTTTATACACAGTAAAAGCAGAACAAGCAAAATTAGATTATTTAATTGAACAAGCAAAATCAAAAGGATTAACTTTAGAAATTACCGAAAATGCAAATTTAAAAAAAGGATAAAAGTTGGGATGGCTCTGCAAAGGTGTCAAAAAGGACTGTCCCAATTGACACAAATCATAAAAAATTTTCAATCAACTATTGAAAGAAATCAAAAGATATGATAATATAGTTAACATATTAAGCCAATTAAAAAGCAAAGTAGTACATAATAAAAATATTTTACAGAGAATTGAGCACAAGCTGAGAGCTCAAAAATAAAAATGTACGAAATTTCACTTTTTAGGTTATATGCTGAAACAACAGTAGGCATATGCGGTTGAACCGTTAAAACTATAACAAGGTATATAATAAAATTATATATAAATTTAGGTGGTACCACGAAACTATTCGTCCTATTAAGGATTGAATAGTTTTTTTGTGTCATGTCAATGGGTGTCAATGGGGACGGTTCTTTTTGACAACACGGAAACATCAATAGTTGTCAAAAAGAACCGTCCCCATTGACAACACTGGTACCAAAAATAAAAAGGAGGAAAATTTTTATGAAAGATCAAATCGAACAAATTAAGCAAACAGCAATTGAAGAAATAAAAAAATCTTCAGATTTAAAAACACTAGGCGAAACTAAAGTAAAATTTTTAGGAAAAAAAGGTGAATTAACATCTGTATTAAGAGGTATGGGAGCACTATCACCAGAAGAAAGACCAGTAATAGGAAGCTTAGTAAATGAAGTAAGAGACGAATTAGAAAAATTAATATCAGAAAAAGAATCAGAATTTAAACAAATAGAATTAAATAAAAAATTATCAGCAGAAACAATAGATATAACACTTCCAGGAAAAAAAGTAAAAAAAGGAAGCAAAAACCCAATGAATATAGTAATAGAAGAAATAGAAGATCTATTCGTATCAATGGGGTATGATGTAATATCAGGACCAGAGCTAGAAACAGACGAATTCTGTTTTGCAAGACTAAACTTACCAGAAGGACACCCAGCAAGAGACATGCAAGACAGCTTTTATATAACAGATAACTACTTATTAAGAACACAAACATCAGCAGTACAAGCAAGAACAATGCTAGAATATGGTGGAAACAAACCAATAAGAATGATATGCACAGGAAAAACATACAGAAGAGAAGATGATGCAACACATTCACACCAATTCAACCAAGTAGAAGGACTAGTAATAGACAAAAAAGAAAACAATGTATCACTAGCAAATCTAAAAGGAACACTAGAAGTATTCATGAAAAAAATGTTAGGAGAAAAAACAGAGCTACGATTCAGACCAAGTTACTTCCCATTCACAGAGCCATCATACGAAGTAGATGTAACATGCTTCAAATGCGGAGGAAAAGGATGCCCACTATGCAAAAAAACAGGCTGGATAGAAGTACTAGGAGCAGGAATGGTACATCCAAATGTACTAAAAATGAACGGCTATGACCCAGACCAATACAGCGGATTTGCCTTCGGAACAGGAATAGACAGACTAGCAATGTTCAAATTCGGAATACCAGACATGAGACTACTATACTCAAACGACATAAAATTCTTAAACCAATTCGCAAGAAGATAATTAAAAAAGAAAGGAAGAAAAATTATGAAACTAAGTACAAACTTTGTAAAAGATTACATAGACATAAATGACATAGATTTAAAAAACATAGCAGAAGACATGACACGAGTAGGAAACGAATATGACTCAGCAGAAAAATTCCTAGGAGGAACAAACCTAATCATAGGCCAAGTACTAACATGCGAAAATCACCCAGATTCAGATCACCTACATATATGCACCGTAAACATAGGAACTGAAGTACTAAACATAGTATGTGGAGCACCAAATGTAAGAGCAGGACTAAAAGTAATAGTAGCAAAAGTAGGAGCAGAGCTACCAGGAGATGTAACAATAAAAAGAGGTATGATTCGTGGACAAGAATCTAACGGAATGATGTGTTCACTAGCAGAGCTAGGAATAGATGGAAAGTTCCTAACACAAGCAGACAAAGAAGGAATATGTGAACTAGGCGATGATGCAGTAGTTGGTGAAGACCCAGCCAAATATTTACAAATGGATGATGGAGTAATAGATTTTGAACTAACAGCAAACCGTGGAGACTTATTAAGCATATTAGGAATGGCATATGAATTAGGAGCAATATATGACAAAAAAGTAAAACCAGTAGAGTTATCACATTCAGAATCAGGAGAAGACATAAACAATAATTTCAAAATCGATATAAAAACAGAAAACTGTAAATTATTCCTAGCAAAAAAAGCATTAAATGTAACAATAAAAGAAAGTCCAGCATTTATAAAAAATAGATTAATGGCTTGTGGAATAAGACCAATAAATAATGTTGTAGATATAAGCAACTATGTAATGCTTGAACTAGGACAACCACTACATTTTTATGATGCAGATAGATTAGGAAATTGTCTACAGGTAAGAATGGCTGAAAATGGAGAAAAACTAACAACATTAGATGATACAGAAAGAACTTTAGATGAAAACGATATAGTAATTTCAAATGGAGAAAAAGCAATAGGTCTTGCAGGTGTAATGGGTGGACTTTCAACAGAAGTTGAAAATACAACAAAAAATGTAGTAATAGAATCAGCAATATTTGATTCTGTTAAAGTAAGAAAAACATCTAAAAAAATATTAAGAAGTGAAGCAAGCAATAGATTTGAAAAAGGTATAGATCCAAATAGAACATACATGGCAATAGAAAGAGCCTGCAAATTATTAGAGCAATATGCAGATGCAACAATTGAATCAGGTATGTGCAAATATGATAAAACAGAAAAAGAAGAAAAAGTAATTGACTTAAAATATAAAGATGTTTGCGATTTATTAGGAACAGAAATTTCAAAAGAAGATATAGTTGATGTATTTAGAAAATTAGATTTCAAATATATTCAAAATGATGAATCTGTAACTGTTACAGTTCCATCAAGAAGATTAGATATTTCAATTAAAGAAGATTTAATTGAAGAAGTTAGCCGTATATATGGTGTTGATAATATTGAAGGAATTTTACCTGTTGTAAATATGAAATCTGGAACATATGATAAAACAACAAGAGATATAAGAGCAAAAATGGTTTCTTTAGGTTTAAATGAAACATTATCATATATTTTAATTCCACAATCAGAAGTTCACAAATATGTGGCAGACGAATTTGAAGAATTAAAATTATTAGATCCACTAACACCAGAAAGAGACACATTAAGATATAGTGTAATTCCATCTATGGTAAGAACTTACGAATATAATAAAGCTCATTACAATAAAGATGTGTCTATATTTGAAATAGGAAAAGGTTTTTTCAAAAAAGGTGAACAATACGGAGAAAATCAAAAATTAGCAGGTTTAATGACAGGTGAGTATTATTTAGGATTAGGAAATAAAGCAAATGTAGATTTTTATATCGTAAAAGGAATAATAGAAGATTTATTAGATTATTTAGGATATGAAAATAGATACAGCTTCATACTTCCAAAAAATATTCCAGCAGAATTCCACCCAGGACAAACAGCCGAAATATCAGTAAATGCAGATACAGTTGGAATTATAGGCAAACTACATCCTTCAATATGCAAAGAAGCGGTATATGTATTTGAAATAAACTTAGATAAATTATTATCAAAAAGAGTTGGAAATTTAAAATACAAAGAAATATCAAAATTCCCAAATATCAAAAAAGATGTAGCTTTTGTAATGAATAAAGATGTTCAATCAAAACAAATTGAAACAACAATAAAAAAAGCCGGAGGAAACTTATTAACAAATATAGAAGTTTTTGATATATACACAGGTGAAAATGTTGGAGAAAACGAAAAATCAATAGCATATGCACTAACATTCAACGATAGCAAAAAAACACTAACAGATGAAGAAGTAAATAGTATATTTGAAAAAATAATAACAACAGTAGAAAGTAAATGTGGAGTAAAATTAAGAAAATAAAATTAGCAAAATAAAGCTCACATAATACACTTAATAAAAAATTTATTGATTAGGATTTTAAAGATTTATAGCAAAGATTATACTTTACTATAAATCTTTAAAATTTTGTTGAAAAATGTATTTTTTTGTGATAACATAATATTAGTTATGAAATTTAACTAAGGAGGAGTTAAGTATGAAAGAAAAAGTAGAAAAAACAAGACAACATAATTCAGGAAATGGAATAGGCGTAAGAATTGTAGCTGGAATACTAGCATTTTTAATGGTAGCATCTTTAGCATTTACAGTAGTAGCTTATTTAATAAAATAGAAATTTATAGGCAATTTTTATAATAAATTAAATAAAAAGCAGTCTTTAAATTTTACTAATTTAAATTAATAAAAACAATTTAAATTAGATTTCTAAAGGACTGCTTTTTAATTATTTATAAAATAAGCTATAATTTTGAAAATGGAGGGATGGTATGTTTGATAATTTAAAAATAAATTTTAATACATATTATCAAGAGCACATATTAAATTATATGGGTGAATTATATAAATATCCAATTAAGTTAATACCTATGATATTAGATATTGCAATTGTGATATTTTTAGTATACAAATTTATAAAGTTTTCAAAAGACTCAAGAGTTAGACAATTGTTAAAAGGAATTTTATTATATATTCTTTTAACAGCACTAAGCTCTGTCTTACAATTGACGATTATTAATTATATACTAACATCATTCTTATCATATGGAGTGATTGCTTTAATTGTCATTTTCCAACCAGAACTTAGAAGAGCTTTAGAGCAACTTGGTTCAAATAAATTAACTAGATTTATAGGAATAGAAAAAGATAAATATGTTCAAACAAAAGAAGATATTTATAAAATAGTCATTGCCGTAAACGAACTTGCTAAATCTCAAACTGGTGCATTAATTGTATTAGAAAAAGACATAAAATTAACGGAAATAATAGATTCCGGTGTTATGATTAATTCTGAAATATCACCACAATTATTAGTTAATATTTTCGTTCCAAATACACCATTACATGACGGAGCAGTTGTAATTAGAGCAAACAGAATTACTGCAGCAGCATGTATATTACCACTTGCAAGTGACCAAGATATAGCAAAAGAACTAGGAACAAGGCACAGAGCTGCACTCGGAATTTCAAAAGAATCTGACAGTGTTGCAATAGTAGTATCAGAAGAAACCGGTAAAATTTCTCTTGCAAGAAATGGAGTTTTATTAGTAGATATAAAAGAAGAAACTTTAAAACAAATCCTAATAAAAGACTTCGCAGAAAAATATAACACCAAACAAAATAAAGTAAAAAAAATAACACAAAAAATAAAAATCAAAAAATAATAGGAAATGGGAAAAGGGGACGGTTCTCTTTTCCCATTTTTTGGAAAAAGGTGCCAATAGGTTGTCAATAGGGACGGTTCTTTTTGACACATATTGTGGTGAACATTTAAAATAACATATTTGTGATATTGGAGAACGAATAAATGTTGTCAAAAAGAACCGTCCCCATTGACAATCATTGACAACCATATTGACACAGGAAATGGAGTATAAAAGATGAGAAATATAAGATTAACAATAGAATATGACGGAAAAGATTTTAATGGTTGGCAAAAACAGCCTAATAAATTAAATATACAAGGTGAAATTGAAAGAGCAATTGAGTTAATTACTGGTGAAGAAAATATAGATTTAATTGCATCTGGTAGAACAGATGCAGGAGTTCACGCTTTAGGTCAAGTTGCTAATTTTAAAACAAATAATATGAGCATTCCTATTGAAAAATTTGCTTTGGCGATTAATACAAAATTAAAAAGATCTGTTAGAATAAGAAAGGCAGAAGAGGTTGATGAGAGATTTCATAGTAGGTATACATGTAAAAGAAAAACTTACAGATATGTTATAAACAATAATCAATGTGAAAGTGCAATTTACAGAAATTTCGAATATCATATGCCTGTAAAATTAGATATAAAAGCAATGCAAAAAGCAGTTAAATATTTTGAAGGTGAACATGATTTTAAAGCTTTCAAAGCAAGTGGTACGAGTAGTAAAAGTAGTGTAAGAAAAATATATTTAGCAGAGGTTATACAGGGGCCAGAAAATAGAATTTATATTGAATTAACAGGAAATGGTTTTTTATATAATATGGTTAGAATAATAGCTGGAACATTAGTTGATGTTGGATTAGGCAAAATAAAACCAGAAAAAATACCAGAAATAATAAAAGATGGAGATAGAAAAAAATCGGGAAAAACACTACCACCAAGTGGTTTGTTTTTAATGAAAGTAATGTACTAAAAGAATTTTTTCTTAAAAATGAAAACAGCCGGCTATAAATAGCCAGCTGTTTTTGTTACATGAATGAGAAAACTGTTTATTCAATACGACAAAGGAGAAAATCCATAATTCTTATACGAATCAGTGATATCGATTTTTTCGTAATAAACTGCAGCATTTTCATTCAAATCTGACGCAATACAGAGCAGAGTAGTAAGCAAATAATTAATTTCATGCAAAGAAAGGTCGCTAATACTGGAAAATATACCATTTTGAAAGGTACGCTCATTACCATGAACGAATTTTAATCCAATATAGGTTTCCTTAGAGAATTTCTCAGCAAAAGATTTCTCTTCGCCCCGCAATTCGTTAGCAGATTTCTTATTGTACTGTACTATAAGCTTGTATTGATTGTTAATTGGTGTAACAATTATATCAATCATACAATGATTGATACCTCCTTTACAAAAATTTACCAATTGGTAAGGTTCCATATATTAGCTAAAAAATTTATTAATTTCCAAAGCGGAATAACGTAAGCAATAATGAAACCATAACGGTATGCTAAAATTATAACAAAAAAACACACAAATTACAATAAATTTATAATTATATTTTATGAATAAATAGAAAAAATATACACATACTAATTTTAAAATAATAATCAGGAGGAATAGTATGGATAATAATGTAAATGTCTTGGATGAAATTAACAAAGGTGCAACAATGGGAATGGACGCAATAATGTTCGTATATGACAAAGTAGAAGACCAAACATTCAAAAAAGTTTTAGATGGAGAATATAAAAAATACAAAGATATATCACAAAGGGTTGGTCAAGAATATGAAAATTTTTCAATAAAAGCTCCACATACAACAAATGCAATGAACAAAGCAATGACATGGTATGGAATACAAATGAAAACAATGACAGACCAAAGCAATGAAAAAATATCAGAACTATTAATGCAAGGAACAAACATGGGGATAATAGAAGGTGTAAGATTGCAAAATCAAAATCAGGAAAACGGAATGCTAAACCAAAATGTAAGACAAATATTAAATGATTTTATAGCAATGCAAGAAGATAGTATAGAAACTTTAAAAAAATATTTATAAAAAACTATCATAAAAACTGAAAATAATAATCGGTTTTTATGATAGTTTTTCTATAATTGACAATTAGTTACATAATTGTTAGAATAATTTTAAACTTAATTTAGGAGATGAAGAAATGTTTAACAATACTATAAAATTTAAATATCCATGGAGGCCATATCAGGATAGAGTATTAAAAGAATCCAATAAATTTTTAAGTGATGGAAAAATAAATATTGTAGCAGCACCAGGTTCAGGAAAAACAATATTAGGTCTTGAGCTAGCAAGAAGACTTGGAAATCCAGTAATAATTTTTGCACCAACAGTAACAATAAAAAAACAATGGATAACAAAATTTATATCAAGTTTTACTGATTTAAAGGAAATACCAGATTGGATAAGTACAGACATCTATAATCTAAAATTTTTTAATGTAGTTACATATCAAGCATTACATTACGCTTATAAAAGAAAGAAAATTAGAGCAACAACTGATGATACTGATGATGTGATAGACAAAGAAGAAGAATCTGCAACATCAGAAGAAATTGCCTCATATGATATTATAAATGAGTTAAAAAAGAAAAAAATAACAACATTAGTTTTAGACGAAGCACATCACTTAAAAAGTGAGTGGTGGAAAAGTTTGAATGATGTCGTCACAGCTTTAAATGACATTAAATTAATAGCACTAACAGCAACACCACCATATGATGTAGAGCCAAATATTTGGGCAAATTATGTATCATTATGTGGTGAAATTGATGCAGAAATATCTGTACCAGAGCTAGTAAAAGCAAAGAATTTATGTCCACATCAAGATTATATATATTTCAATTATCCAACAGAAGACGAAATCACTAAAATAAAGAATTATGATATGAGATTGAAAACTTTAGTTGATGAAATGAAAAATGATGAAAATTTTATAAATGCGATATATAATCACAAATTTATAAGAACACCATACGAATGTGATGAAGAAATATTAGAAAATCCAGAGTATTATAGTAGTATGTTAGTATTTTTAAATGCTTCAAATAAACCATTAACAAATGCAAATGTGAAAGTATTGGGTCATAATGACAAAATACCTAAATTCGATTTATCATGGTTCGAAATATTATTAAAAAATGTTTTCGTTGTTGATAGAAAAAGCTATGAACAATTTGAAGAGATCTTATCAGAATATGAACAAAAATTAAATCAAATTGGTGCAATAGAAAAAAGAAATGTTTCATTAATTGATAATAAAAATATCCAAAAATATTTTGTTAATAGTTTAGGAAAGTTAAATAGTATTTCAAAAATTGTAGATGTTGAGTTAAATAATCTAAAAAATGATATGAGAATGGTTGTTTTAACTGATTATATACGAAAAGAATACATAACAACAGAGGATATTGAAATTGATAAAATTGGTGTATTACCTATATTCAAAATATTAACAAAAGAGCATCCAAATTTAAATATAGCTATTCTTACTGGTAGTTTATTTGTAATACCTAAATCTAAAGCAGAAAATTTATATGGTCTTTGCTATTCAAGAGAGCTTAATGCTGATAAATTAAAATTTAAACCATTTGAAATGAATGAAAACTATATAGAAGTGTCTATGCCGGAAAAGATGAGAAATGATGTAATGAATTGTATTTCTAAATTATTTGAAGTTGGAGAAATTAACTTGATAGTTGGAACAAAATCGTTATTAGGAGAAGGTTGGGATGAGCCTAGTATAAATAGTTTAATTTTAGCTACTTTTGTAGGTTCATATATGCTTTCAAATCAAATGAGAGGAAGAGCTATAAGAGTAAATTCAAATCCACATAAAACTGCAAATATTTGGCATCTGGTATGTGTTTGTGACAATATTAATGGTGATTCTTCAATTGAAAATGCAGATTTAAACTTATTAAAAAGAAGGTTTGAATCTTTTACTGGAATTGGCTATAACAATTCATATGTATCAAGTGGATTAGATCGATTAGGAAATTTTGATGGTCCATATACACAGGAAAAGGTTCAAAATTTGAATAATTATATAATAACCAATTCTAATGAGAGAGCAAAAATGTTTAATAATTGGCAAAATGCTGTTGAAAATAAAACTGATAATATGCAAATGACAGAAGAGCTAGAAATTGAAGAAGTAGAGCCTTTTACATCAGACTGGCTTGTATCTAAGGCATTTATTAGAGCTATTATAATAGCAATTGTATTATTATTAATTTTAATAATAGGTATTATTCCGAGAATACTAACATTTTTAGTTGAATTAGGATTTGTTATTTATATAGCATGCAAAGCTAAAAAAATAAAACAATTATCAACTCCAGAATCTACTGTAAAAGCAATATCAGAAATTTTATTAAATCAACTTATACGAACTAAAAATGTGAAAACATCAGCATCAAAAATTAAAATTAAAACTCAAAACAACAATGGAAGAGTATCTGCTTGGATAGAAGGGGCATCATTGCAAGAAAGCAATTTATTTATAACTTGTTTAACAGAAATTTTTTCAAAAACAGAAAGTCAAAGATACATAATATCTACTAAAAGAAATAATTTAACAAGATATTATAATATACCAAAAATATTTTCTAACAATAAAGAAAATGCACAAAGTTTTGCAGATTTATGGTCAAAAGCAATAGGTAAAGTAGAGCTAATATATACAAAAAGTGCAGAAGGAAGAAAAGAACTTTTAAAAGCTAGAATGCAAAACATGAATTTAAAAGATAAAATGTCAAGAAAACAAAAAATGACAGATTGGAAATAATATAGACAAAATAATTATAAAGCTGTATAATAAAAAGCATCGAATAATAATACGGAGGAAAATAATGAAAGTTGGAGTTGCCTTAGCAGGCGGAGGATTAAAAGGAGTAGCATACATTGGAGCATTAAAAGCTTTTGAAGAGCTAGGAATACAAATTGATTATATTTCTGGTACAAGCTCTGGAAGTATGGCAGCAGTCTTATATTCAATTGGCTGTGCACCGGAGGAAATGAAAAAAATTATATATGAATCATACAAGGAATTAGTTAAAATACCAAAAAAGCCAATAATATCTTCAGTTGGAACATATATAACAAAAAAGCAATTAAAATTGGAAGGCTTAATTTCTGGAGAGCGAGTTGAAAATTTAATACAAACCTCAGCAGAAGAAAAAAATTATAAAAATATAAATGAAATTAAAATACCACTTGCAATAGCAACAGTGGATACAATATCTACAAAAGAATGTATTTTTATGTCAAAAAATTATAATTTAAAAAATGAAAAAATTGATTATATATATGATATACCATTAGGAAAAGCTGTAAGATCAAGTATGGCGTTTCCTGGAATTTTTACAACTAGCAAATTTGGCAAATATAATTTTATAGATGGAGGAACAAAAGATAATCTTCCAGTAAAGGTTCTAAAAGATATGGGGGCAGATGTTACAATAGGTCTAAGTTTTAAACTTGATGATTATGATGTAGAAAATCAAAATATATTAAGTATAATACTAAGGACTGTAGATATATTCTCACTAAAAGATGTAATAGAAGCACAAAAAGAAGCAACTATAGCAATCGAAATAGATGCAAAAGGAACAAGTCTAATGGAAATTGACGATATTGATAAATGCATAGATATTGGATACAAGGCAATAATGGAAAATAAAGAGCAATTGTTAAATATAATAAAAGAAAAATAAAAAATAGAATTCAGTTAAAACATATAACTGAATTCTATTTTTATTGTTAAATTTTAATTACAACATTATTTGTTGTTAAAAAATTAATCAAATTGTTTATTGTATTAGTTAAATCAGATATTGAAAGTGATTTTATTGTTTTTATAATATTATTAATATATTTGCTTCTTGTTTTTTCAGGATAAATTTTTCCCTGATTTCTAAAAGATTCTAATTGATAAATTAATCCCTTTGTTGTTTTTACAGATGAAAGTAAATTTAGCGAAGCTATTAATAAAATTTGTTTCATTGTTTTATTAATATTAAGTTTATTAATTTCCACAATCAATTTATTTATAGTTTCTTTATTAATCATTTGTGAAGGATTATTTAAAAGAACAAGTTGTCTATCCATAATTACAACCTCCTTTAGTTTACATATTATATCATATAATTCATACAAATGCAAAACAAAATTGCGATATTTTACAATTTAATGAAATAAATTGGAATTTACTTGAAATATTTTATAAAAAAATATATAATGAACTTACAGCAATTACAAAACAAAAGATACTATGGAAGGAGTGGTTTTATGAACATTAAAATAACAGGAAAAGACTTAAAAGCAACAGAGGCAATCAAAGAGTATGTCGAAAAAAAGTGTGAAAGACTACAAAAATATACAGAAGATGAATTAGATGTTAAAGCAACAATTAGAACTGAAGGAAACACACAAGTTGCCGAAATTTCTACAAATATAAATGGTAATATTTATAGAGCAGTATCAGAGCAAAAAGATTTATATGCATCTATAGATAAAGATATTGATATTGTAGAAGGTCAAATAAGAAAAATGAAAACTAAAAAAGAAAAACAAATGACTTCAGAATCAATTAAAGATTATGAAATTATAAGCTTTAATGAAGATAGTCACCAAGTAGAAAAAGAGGTATTAAAAACTCAATACTACGAAGTAAGACCAATGAGTGTTGAAGATGCAAAATTAAAATTGCAAGATTCAAAAAATATGTTTTTAACATTTGTAAATGCTGATACAGAAGAAGTTAATGTAATTTTTAAATTAAAAGATGGAGTTAACTTTGGTTTAGTAGAACCAGAATAATAAAATATTTTATATGAATACAGTATATTTTATAATATACTGTATTTTTTATTGCACTAAATTTGTAAATATGATAGCATAATACATGAGGAGATGATTATACAAATGAAAAAGAAAGAAATACTAATACCAAAAACTGTAATATTGTTAATATTTATAATATTAGTTGTAACATTAACTTTATTATTTAAATCGATTGCTTTTAGCAAAAAGACTATTGATAGTGGATTTGAAGGATTAGACATTTCAAAAAGTAAAAATTATGAAATACCAATATCATATTATTATTATGGAATACAAAATAAAAATTTAGATGCTTTTCTAAAAGCATATCCTGAATTTATGAATGTAAAAAATCGATTTTCACAAAATGATTTTGATAAATTTTATGATGTATTTAAAGATGAATGTGGAGAAAATATAAATTTAACATATAAAATAACAAATGTAACACAATGTTCCGAAAGTCAGTTAGCAGAGCTAGAAAACTATTTTAAAGAGAATTATATGGTTGATGTAAAACCAGATTCAGCATATGCAGTAAATATAACTGAAACTTTTAGTGGAGACAAAAAAGAAGTTGAAACCCTAAAGACTCAAACTATATTTCAATATAATGGAAACTGGTATATCAAGTAAAAAAGACAGTTTATATATAACTGCCTTTTTATAATATATTTTAAATATTTTCTTGTCTTTCAAAAATAAAAATGATATAATCGCAAAACAACAAAGAAAAGAGGTATTTTATGACAAATTCACAAAATTTATTAAAAAAGTTTTTTGGATATGACAATTTTAGACCTGGTCAAGAAGAAATTATAAATAATATTTTAAATCAAAATGACTGTTTAGGAATTATGCCAACAGGTGCTGGTAAATCTATTTGTTATCAAATTCCAGCAATGCTTCTTCCTGGTGTTACAATTGTTATTTCACCACTTATTTCTCTTATGAAAGATCAAGTTGATAATTTAAATCAAATTGGAATTCCTGCTACATTTATAAATAGCAGTTTATCTCATTCAGAATATTCCCAAACAATAAATAATATAATGCACAATGTATATAAAATAATTTATGTTGCGCCAGAAAGATTAACATCAGAAGCGTTTTTAAATTTACTAAATAATCTACAAATATCAATGTTTACAATAGATGAAGCTCATTGTGTATCTCAATGGGGACATGATTTTAGACCAAGCTACAGAGAAATTGCAAATGTAATTGTAAATTTAAAAACAAGGCCAGTAGTTTCTGCATTTACTGCAACAGCAACAAATATTGTAAAAAAAGATATTATTAATTTATTACATCTACAAAATCCATTCACATTAACAACAGGATTTGATAGAGCAAACTTAAAATTTTCAGTACAAATTCCGGAAAATAAAAATAAGTATATTTTGAATTTCTTGCAAAATCAAAATGATATTCCAGGAATTATTTATTGTGCCACAAGAAAATTGGTAGACAATTTATTTGAAAAATTAACTGAATGTGGTTACAAAGTATCAAAATATCATGGTGGAATGAATGAATCTGCAAGAGCAAAAAGTCAAGATGATTTTGTATTTGATCGAACTAATATAATGATAGCAACAAATGCGTTCGGAATGGGAATTGATAAATCAAATATTAGGTATGTAATTCATTACAATATGCCAAAAGATCTAGAAAGTTATTACCAAGAGGCAGGTCGTGCAGGGCGTGATGGAGATAATTCTGAATGTATTTTATTATTTAGTAGAAGTGATATTGTTACAAATAAATTTTTAATTGAGCAAACACCATCTGAAAATGGACACAAGGTTGAATACGATAAATTAAATGATATAATAGATTATTGCAATACAGATAGATGTTTAAGGAAGTATATATTAGAATATTTTGGAGAGATTCCACTGTTTGAAAATTGTAATAATTGCAGTAATTGTTTAACTAAAACAGAAACAACAGATATTACAGTAGATTCTAAAAAAATTTTGTCTTGTATAAAAAGAATGAATGAAAGATTTGGCTCTGGTTTAGTAACAGATGTATTAAAAGGCTCTAAATCATCAAAAATAAAAGCAATGGGATTTGATAACTTATCTACATATGGAATTATGAGTGATTATTCAAAAGATACTATTAAAGATTTAATATATTTTTTAATAACAGAAGGTTATATAGAATGTGTTGGAAATAAATATCCAATTTTAGTTTTAAATAAATCTGCAAATGAAGTATTATTTAAAAATAAACAAGTTTTAATAAAGAGAAAAATAGAAAAAATTGAAAAAGAAAAAAATAATAATCAAAAAGACGAAATAAATTATGATGCTAGTTTATTTGAAATATTAAGAGCGCTCAGGAAAAAAGTTGCTGAAAAAAATAATATAGCTCCATTTATAGTATTTACAGACTTATCACTAAAACAAATGGCAGAAAAATATCCAACATCAAAAGAAGAAATGCTTAAAATAAGTGGTGTAGGGATAAATAAATACGAAAATTATGGAGAAGATTTTATTTTAGCAATTAATAATTATGTATTAGAAAATAATATAAATAAAGAAATTAATAATGAAGAAAAAAGTAAAAAATCAAGTTCAAAAAAATCAGACAAAATAGATACAAAAATTATTACATACAATATGTATAAAGAAGGAAAATCTATTGAGGAAATAGCAAAAGAAAGAGGCTTTACAAAGCAAACGATAGAGCATCATTTATTAGCAAATTTTGAAAATGGTTTGGATATAGATTTAGAAAAAAATATTAATATGAAATATAAAAGTCAAGTTTTTAAAGCAATTGACGAAATAGGATATGATAAACTAAGACCAATAAAAGATATGGTACCAGCAGATGTCACATATTTAGATATTGGATATTTTGTAATTTTATATAAAAAAGAAAAGAACAGCTAAATTTAATATTATAGCTGTTCTTTTTTCAAATTTTGGTGGAGGTGAGGAGAATCGAACTCCTGTCCAATAGCTCTTCCATATAAACTTCTCCGAGTGCAGTTTGTTATTATTTATTCCTCTAAAAATAAGTTAACAAACAAACTCATTTTTAAAGTAGCTATAAAAATCCCGCTATTTTTCTAGCAAAAAATAGTTTCGTTTCCCACTAATTCGTCGCCTTATTCTATACCGTGGGTATTATAGACAAGACGTCACTGCAATTAGGCAGCGAATGCTAATTCTTCGTTATCAGCGTTTATATTTAATTTTGCTTTTTTATAGTGGCCAAAGCAACCATCCACTACTCGCTATTTATATTTCTAAACTACTGTCGAAACCGTTACACCCCCATAGTTAGTGTACTTTACTATTATATATTATTTTTATGTTTTATTCAATGGATTTACTTAAAAAAATGAAAGTAGGTGCTAAAATCTACTTTTATTTTTTTACATTAATATATCTGTATTAACCTTAAATTTTATTTGAAACATAATTTTAGTAAATTTGTTGAATAAAATATAAAGGTAATATATAATGTAATTAATCAAAAACATATAACGGTTCTATCAGATGTTATATGTAATAACAAAAGAAGGGATGATTAAATGGAAAAAAAATTAGAAGAAAAAACAAAAAATAAAAATAGTAATAAAATAAAAATAGCTCTTATAATTATTATTGTTTTATTATTAATAACAGCAATTGGAATAATATTTTATCAAAGACTGAAAAGTGCAAGGAACAATTATAATCGCAGTCTTTACGACGGTTGTGATGTTTGTGATAAACCAATAATATACTTATATCCAAAGGAAGAAGCAAAAGTTTCTGTTAATTTGGAATACTCAAATAAAATAACATGTTCTTATCCAAAATATGTAGATGGATGGAATGTACTTGCTAAACCTAATGGTGATTTAGTTGATTTAAAAAGCAATAGAAATTTGTATGCACTATATTATGAAAGTGAAAATGTAAGCAATTTTAAAGTACAGCAGGATGGATTTATAGTAAAGAGCGAGGATACAGCACAATTTTTAGAAGAGAAACTTGCTATATTGGGCTTAACTGAAAGAGAATCAGAAGAGTTTATTGTTTATTGGTTACCAAAATTGGAAAAAAATAAATATAATTATATAAGATTTGCAACTATGGATGAAATAAATAAAAATATGCCATTAGAAATAAATCCAAGTCCAGATTCAGTAATAAGAGTGTTAATGACATTTAAAAAATTAGAAAATCCTATTGATGTTCAAGAGCAAAAATTACAGACACCAAATAGAACAGGATTTGTGGCAGTTGAATGGGGCGGAACGGAAATTAAATAAAAAGTAGGTTGTAACAAAAAAGGACTAATTATAAAGTAATTTATAATTGGTCTTTTTTACATATGAAGTCATAAAACATCGAATTTTGACGAACGAATTTTCTTGAAAATTTACAAAAGTTATAGTATGATAAATTCACTCAATAAAATTTTATTCTATGTATTTTATTCAAAAAAGAAAAAAATTAAAGTCATGAAAAAATTCCAACAAAAATTATAAAAAATCCCCAAAGCTTTTTTATTAAATTATACCATTTCCACCATAGTGGATATTATGTATGTTATTTTAAAAGCAAGAGATACTATAGATGGTGGTTATATGTATATAATAATAAAACTAAAAGAAATAAGAGAGCAAAAAAATCTCAGTTTAGGAGATTTAGCCAAAAAAACTGGCATTTCAAAATCTCATCTTAATTACATAGAGAAAGGTGAAAAAGAGCCTAGCTTATCAATGATTATAAGGATAGCTATAGCTCTAAATATTGACGAAAAAGAACTATACAAGGTGGTAAAATGATTTATAAAGACATTTCGGAGCAAATCGAAGAATTAAGATGTAAATTGCATAAAGAATTAGAAAAAAGTGGTTTTGATACAAAAAAAGCACTTAAAATTAGTGAGGAGTTAGATGAATTAATAGAAAATTTTTATGTAGAAAAGAACATGAAAAAAACAAATGATAATAATAGCTTATACAAAGAATACATGATAGCATACAATAGATTAAAAGAATTATTAAAAAAGAATGGTATTTTTCCAACAGAAAAAGAATGGAATAATATTGCAAAATATGAAAAATACCTAAATAGTAGATCAATAAAATATGTATCAGGAATAAGTTGGGGAAATTTAAAGAAGAAAATAAAGCTAGAAATAAAAAGTGAAAGTTAAAATCATAAAGAATAAGAGCATAAAATATTCAAATTAGTAAATAATACATAAAACGAAAGGAGTAAATTTTATGGAAAATTTAATTAATAATTTGAATATTTATTTAAGTAATTTAAATGTTTTTTACAGAAAGTTACAAAATTATCATTGGAATATAAAAGGAAAAAGTTTTTTTGTAGTTCATGCAAAACTAGAAGAATATTATAATGAAATAAATGAACAAATTGACGAAGTTGCAGAGCACATATTAGCAATAGGGGGCGTTCCATTAGCAACTTTAAAGGATTATTTAAATACAACAAAAATAACAGAAGCAAAAAATGAAAAAGTAACATGTGAAGTTGTATTTAGTGAAATTGTAAAGGACTATAATGAACTTTTACAAGATTCTAAAAATATAAAAGTATTGGCTGATGAAAATAATGAATATAAAACATCAGCATTAATGGATGATATAATTAAAGATTATAGCAAAAAAATATGGATGATAAAACAAAGTATGGAATAAAAATATATAATAAAGTCAGGGGGCGAAAAGTTATCTTGACTTTATTTTTTTTGGAGGTTTATTTGAAGTTTTTATATAATGCAAGCATAAATAATAAAATTAAAGATCTAAGTGAGATAAAAGAGCATGAGAATAACGAAGATTATATAAATTTATTTGTATATGAAGAAGGTACAAAATATAACTATTATAAAATAGGTGATCTTGTTTTTGTACATCATTATAAATACAATAATGGAAATAAAGGAATAAATCATATATTTTTAATTGTAGATATATATCAAAATAAAAATTTTATATGTTATTTTGGAATGCTTATTTCATCTAAAATAGAAAAGTTAAAATATAAATTCAATAAATACATAAAAAAAGATAATAAAAATAATCTAAAAACAGATAGCATAGTAAAAACAGATGTAATTTACAAAATTTTTACAAAAAATATATTGCTAAAAATAGGAAATATTGATAAAACTAAAGTAGATATTTATAAAAATTATCTTATAAATAATAACTAAGGAGGAATCATTATGAAAATAACAAGTGTACAGGCTTTAGAGAATATTTCTAAAGAAATAAGAAGAAGCACAATAGAACAAATTTATAATGCACAATCAGGACATCCAGGAGGATCTTTATCATGTGCAGATATATTAACTGTATTATATTTTAATCAAATGAATATAAATCCAAAAGATCCAAATGCAGAAGGTAGAGATAGACTAGTATTATCAAAGGGCCATTCATCACCAGCATTATATGCTACTTTAGCAAGAAAGGGATATTTTGATAAATCTTTATTAACAGATTTCAGAAAAATTAATAGCAATTTACAAGGTCATCCGGATATGAACAAAGTTCCAGGAGTTGATATGTCAAGTGGTTCACTTGGACAAGGTCTATCTGTTGCAAATGGAATGGCTTTAAATTCAAAAATGGATGAATCTGGATATAGAGTTTACTGTATTTTAGGAGACGGAGAGCTAGAAGAAGGTCAAGTTTGGGAAGCGGCAATGACAGCAAATAAATATAAATTAGACAATTTATGTGTAATTGTAGATAATAATAATTTACAAATTGATGGAACAATTGAAGAAGTAAAAGGATTAGAGCATATCGAGGAAAAATTTGAAAGCTTTGGATTTAATGTAATAACAGTAAATGGAAATAAAATAGCAGATTTAATACAAGCTTTTGATAAAGCAAAAACAACAAAAGGAAAACCAACAGCAATCGTAGCAATAACAACAAAGGGAAAAGGAGTATCCTTCATGGAAAATCAAGCAAGCTGGCATGGTAAAGCTCCAAACGAAGAGCAATATAAGCAAGCTATGGAAGAATTACAATAAATTATATATAATTAGGAAGGAATGAGTTTTATGAACATAGATAAAAAAATTGCCACAAGACAAAGTTATGGTGAAGCCTTAGTTGAACTTGGAAAAGAAAATGAAAAAGTTGTAGTATTAGATGCAGATTTATCATCTGCAACAAAAACAAATTTATTTGCAAAAGAGTTTCCAAATAGATTTTTTGATATAGGAATTGCAGAACAAGATATGATGGGAACTGCCGCAGGTTTTGCAACGTGCGGAAAAATTCCGTATGCAAGTACATTTGCAGTTTTTGCATCAGGAAGAGCTTATGATCAAGTACGAAATAGCATAGCATACCCTAATTTGAATGTAAAAATATGTGCAACACATAGTGGAGTAACAGTTGGTGAAGATGGTGCAACACATCAAATGTTAGAAGATATAGGTATGATGAGATCAATACCAAATATGACTGTAATAAGTCCATCAGATGATACTCAAACAAAATGGGCAATAAAAGAAATATCAAAAATAAATGGACCTGTATATGTTCGTTTATCAAGAGTAGCAACACCAGTAATATATGATGAAAATGCAAAATTTGAAATAGGTAAATCTTGTCAAATTGGAAAAGGTGTAGATGCAACAATATTTGCAACAGGCGTTACTGTATCTGAAGCAATAAAAGCAAAAGAAATGCTTGAAAAAGAAGGAATTTATGCAAGAGTTATTGATATGTATAGTTTAAAACCAATTGATAAAGATATGATAATAAAATCTGCAAAAGAAACAAAAATGTTGATATCTGTAGAAGATCATAGTATAATAGGAGGGCTTGGAACAGCTATAGCAGATGTTCTTGCACAAGAATATCCAGCAAAATTAATAAAATTAGGTGTACATGATTCTTTTGGAAAATCAGGTAAAGCAAATGAATTAATGAACTATTTTAAAATTGATGCAGACGCAATAGTTGAGGAAATAAAAGCAAGATTTAAATAAATTATTGAGGTGATTTAAATTTGAAAAAATTACTTGATTGTATAGAATATATAAAAGCAAAAGAAATAGTTGAAATTTTAATAGCTGTAGGTGTACTTGTAGGATTTATAATATTAAGTTCAATATTTGCAAAAATAATAATGAAATGTTTTAAAATAAAATCAGATAAATTTACTAAAAAAACTAAAATATACAAAATATCAAAATTTATATGGATTATTTCAGGCACATATATAAGTTTACTAATATTGCAACTACCATCAGATTTTATGGCAATTGTAACAAAAATATTTAAATTAGCTCTTATATATGGTGTAACAAGATTTTGTGCAAATTTAGTAAGACCTAATACAAAGCTATTTACAAAAATAAAAGAAAGTGAAAAAAATACTTCTAATGAGCATACAATGAATTTTGCAGTAAAATTTATAAGAGGAATTATATACGTAATTGGTGCCTTCATATTTATATCTGAACTCGGATATGATTTAAGTGGTCTGATAACAGGATTAGGAATTGGAAGTGTTGTACTAGCCTTAGCTGCTCAAGATTTGGCTAAAAATTTATTTGGAGGATTTGCAATACTTTCAGATAAAACATTTGTAATTGGAGATACAATAGAGGTAAAAGGTGTATATGGAACAGTAGAAGATATTACATTTAGAACAACTAGAATAAGAAAATTAGATAATACAGTGATAACAATGCCAAATTCAGTATTAGCTGATTCTGATATAATAAATTGGAACAAAATACAAAAAAGAAGATATGATTGTGATTTAAAAGTATCATTGCAAATGTCCCAAAAACAAATAAATGATATTATAAAAAAGTTGGCTTTTGAATTACAAAAAAATAAAGATATTATAAAAAATTCTATAAGAGTATATTTTAGTGATATTGAAAAAGACGGTTATAATATAAAAATATATTTATATACAAATATAATAGATTATGATGAATATATAGAATTTATAAATAATGTAAATTCACAAATATTAGCATTATTAGAGCACGAAAATGTAAAATTAATATATCCAACAATTCAAATCGAAAGATAACAAATTAAATGAAAAAATATTGGTAGGAGATAGATGTAAAAATGTTAAATCAATTTTCAAGAACAGAATTATTAGTAGGAAAAGATGGAATAGAAAATTTAAACAAAGCCAAAGTTGCAATATTTGGAATAGGAGGAGTTGGATCTTTTGTTGCAGAAGGATTAGTAAGAGCAGGTGTTGAACATTTTATATTAGTAGATGATGACAAAATATGTTTGACAAATTTAAACAGACAAATTCACGCAACAAGAAAAACAATTGGAAAATACAAAGTTGATGTGATGAAAGAAAGAATATTAGAAATCAATCCAAAAGCAGAAGTTGAAACATATAAAGAGTTTTATATGCCTGATTCCGACCACAGTATTTTAGATGAAAGTGTTGATTATATAGTAGATGCAATAGATACTGTAACAGGAAAAATAGAGCTTGTAATGAATGCTGAAAAATTAAATATACCAATAATATCTGCGATGGGATCTGGTAATAAATTAGACCCAACAAAATTTGAAGTAACAGATATATACAAAACAAGCATATGTCCACTTGCAAAAGTAATGAGAAAAGAGCTAAGAGCAAGAGGTATAAAAAAACTAAAAGTTGTGTATTCAAAAGAAGAGCCATTAAAACCATATGAGGGAATAGAAAATAGTTGTAAAAATAACTGTATATGTCCTCCAGGAACAAAAAGAAAATGCACAATAAGAAATCAAATACCAGGAAGTATATCATTTGTGCCATCAGTTGTGGGAATGATAATTGCGGGAGAAGTTGTAAAAGATATATTGAAAAATAAATAATTGAATAAGATATATGGTAAAAGTAAGAGTGAGAATACTGGATAAAAATTTAATTTAATTTTTTATCCAGTATTCTCATTTTTATATTAACTATTTATCAGAGAAATGATATGCTTACTAAGAGAAAGTATGTATGAATGTTAAAAAGTAGATTTAAATCAAAATAATAGTTTAAAATAATTGTAATTTTACTTTTATTTTATATATGTAATATGCTATAATCAAATAAGTTTTAGTACATAATATATGTAATTATATGGAGGAATAAAATGAGTGTAAGAGATTTACCAACGAAAAATAATTTAATAAAATTACAAGCTTTTATAAAACAATCAAAACAAGGGCACAAATTATTAGAGCAGAAAAAACTTATATTAACCAGAGAGCTTGATAAATATAAACAAAAAGAAAAAGATTTAAAAGAGCAAGGAAAAAATATTGTAAAAGAAGCGGAAAATTCATTAAAATTATCTAATGTTGATATAGGAATTGAAGCAATGATGGATATATCTGAAACAGTAAAGGAAGATGACAATTCTATAGATATAAAATATAAAACAATAATGGGTGTAGAAATTCCATCAATTATATCACAAGAAAAAGTAATAGCTCCAACATATGGATTATATAGTACAACATCAAATGTAGATGAAACCATAACAAAATTTAATGATGTGAAAAAATATATAATTGAACTTGCAGAAATTGAAAATATAATTTTTAGACTAGAAAAAAGCATAGAAAAGGTTCAAAGAAGAGCAAATGCACTAAAAGAAATAATAATCCCAAGAGACGAAAAAATAGCAAAAAAAATAGAAGATATCTTGGACGAAACAGATATGGAAGAATTTGCAAGATTAAAAATGATTAAAAAAAATAATTTATAAAAAAGGGTTGAAAAAAATAATTGTTATGATACAATAAGAAAAAATAAATTTTTTACAAATGATTTTTATAAGGGGGAAATTAAAAATGAAAGAAACAAAAGGAAAAATTGTAATTGCAATAATATTAACAGTAGTAATGTTAATAGCATCAGTAAAAAGTTCAATGGCATATGCTGATAATTTAAATATGGATGAAGATAGAGTAATAATTATGCCTTCATTTATTTGGAATGGTACTGGAACAATAACTATAAGTAGTAGTGTAAAGGATTACAAATTATACTATCAAAGTGTAGATATGAGTGATGAACAATACGAGACATGCGTAAATCTTAAAGAAAAGTATAAATTGGAAGATTTAGAAAACGAGTTAGATGAAGCAGAAAAAAAATATAATAATGCAACAACTCCTGAAGATAAGAAAACATATGGAGAAAAATACAATGATCTTGTAGAAAAATATAACTCAAAGATAACAGAATATAATAGTGAATTAAAAACAAATATTCCAGATTTTAAAGAGGATAATTGGAAGGAATCTGCTGATGGCAAAGTTGAGGCAACAAGTAATAAGGCAAAGGGATTTGCAGTATGGGCAAAATTAGTAAAATCAGATGGAACAATTTTATATAAAGTAAATATATATGGAAATGACCAAAAAAATAATGATAATGATGAGAAAAAAGATGTTATAACATTAGATAAGACAACATTAACATTGGAAGAAGGAAATTCAGCAACATTAACAGCAACAATAAATTCTACAGATATAACAGATAAAACTGTAACATGGAAAAGTGAAGATGAAAAAATTGCTAAAGTTGAAAATGGAAAAGTAACAGCAATATCAGAAGGAACAACAAAAATTATAGCTACAGCTTCTGATGGAAGTACAGCTACTTGTACAGTAACAGTAAAAAAAGTTGCAAATACAAATGAAGGAAATTCAAATGATCCAACAACATCAAAGAAACCATTAGCACAAACTGGTGAAAAAACATATATTGTAGTAGGAATATTAGCTATTGTTTCTGCATTTGGTTTATATAGATTTAAAAAAGTAAAAAATTTAAAATTAAAATAATATAAAAAACTCATGTTAGACTTGGTCTAATATGAGTTTTTTGTCGAACTATAGCTGAGCTAATATATGGCATTGAAAACGATTCTTAATGTGTCTTTGTTACAACAGAGTAACATAATAATACTATTGACAAGAAAAACAAAAAAATGTATAATAATAAACAGTTATTACCAAAATAATTGGTAAACAAAGAGATTTAAATTTATATTTAATATTTGGAAAAACAAATATTAATAATGTAATAAAATGTAGTTCGGAAAAAATTTAATATAAAAGTAAATTGTATATAATAAGAAATTGAGCGTTTAAATTAAAAGGTGTGTAAAATTTAATTAAAGAGAAAATGAAAAATTATATGTATATAAAACAAAAATAAAGATTGTTAAAAGCAATCTTTATAATTAGTGCAATTTACTTATATTAAAATAAAGCATTATAATAATGCAATTAAAAGATTAACTATAAAATTATTATAGTATTTTTAAGCGAATATAGATTTAAATAAAAATAATATAAGTAAGGAGTGAAATTTTTATAATGACAAAAGAAGGAAATCAAAACGAAAATAAAGCAGAAAAAAAATTAAAAAAAGAAGTTAAAGAAACAAAAGTAAACAAAAGAGCAAAAGAAATAGTTGAAGTTAGCCCTGAAAAAAATTTAGATAACACAGCTAAAAAAAGCAAGAAGAGATTTTTTGAAAAAGGTGATAAGAAACCTCAAAAAAGAAGAGCTGTAGAAACTGAGGAAAAATCACAGTCAAAACCAAAAAGAACAACAAAAAGAAGATCAGAAATAAAAGTAGATTCAGAATATGACTTTGGATTCAAAAAAGGAAAATTAAAAATAATTCCTTTAGGAGGTCTTGAAGAAATAGGAAAAAACATAACTGTTTTTGAATATGAAGATGAAATGATTTTAGTAGATTGTGGACTTGAATTCCCAGAAGATAATATGCTAGGTGTTGATATGGTAATACCAGATGTTACATACCTAGAAAGAAATCAAGATAAACTAAAAGGTTTAGTAATAACACATGGACATGAAGACCACATTGGATCTATACCATATGTTTTAAAAAAGGTTGATATGCCAATTTATGCAACAAAATTAGCTTGTGGATTAATAAAAAATAAATTAGAAGAGCACAAATTAGTTAGAAAAACAAAATTAATAGAAGTAATGCCAGGAGAAACAATTAACTTTGGAAAAATAAGAGTAGAATTTATTCGTAGCTCACACAGTATACCAGATTCAGTAATGCTTGCAATAAAAACACCAGTAGGAACAGTTCTTCATACAGGTGACTTTAAAATAGATTATACACCAATAGATGGCCAAGTAATGGATTTTGGAAGAATTGCTGAGTTAGGAAATCAAGGAATATTAGCATTAATGTCAGATAGTACAAATTCAGAAAGAAAAGGATATACAATGTCTGAAAGTACTGTTGGAGATGTTTTTGAAAAATTATTCCAAAACTGTACTAAAAGAATTGTTGTTGCAACATTTGCATCAAATGTACACAGAGTTCAACAAATTTTGAATTCAGCTGTTAAACATAACAGAAAAGTTGCTGTATGTGGAAGAAGTATGATAAATATGATAGAAACAGCAACAAGTTTAGGATATATTCAAGTTCCAGAAAAAACATTTATAGATATTGATATGATCAAAAATTATAATGATGATCAATTAGTAATTATAACAACCGGAAGCCAGGGAGAAGCAATGTCTGCATTAACAAGAATGGCATCAGGAGAGCATAGAAAAGTTGTAATAACACCAAATGATTTAATAATAATATCAGCAACACCAATACCAGGTAATGAAAAATTAGTATCTAAAGTTATCGATGATTTAATGCAAATAGGGGCAGAAGTTGTATATAGTGCATTAGAAGATGTACATGTTTCTGGTCACGCTTGCCAAGAAGAGCAAAAACTAATATTAGCATTAGCAAGACCAAAATACTTTATACCAGTACATGGTGAATATAGACAATTAAAAGCACATGCAGAAACCGCAGAAGAAATGGGAATACCAAAAGAAAATATTTTCATGATGAAAAATGGTAGAATAATAGAAATGAATCAAAATGAAGCAAAACTTGCAGGTGCAGTTCCATCAGGAAAGATTTTAGTAGATGGATTAGGTGTTGGCGATGTTGGAAACATAGTATTAAGAGACAGACAACATTTATCCCAAGATGGTTTAATAATTATAGTAATGACAATGGATGGAGCATCTGGAAGTATAGTATCAGGACCAGATGTAATATCAAGAGGATTCGTATATGTACGTGAATCAGAAAATTTAATGGATGATGTAAAAAGACAAATAAGAGAAGAAGTTCAAAAATTTGAAGACAAAAACATAACAGATTGGTCAACAATAAAATCAACATTAAAAGATAGTTTACGTGAATATATATTCCAAAAAACAAAACGTAACCCAATGATATTACCAATAATAATGGAAATTTAAATGGAAAAGTGGGACAGTCTAAAACAAATGAGATAATTTTTTTATGAAATATAGAAGAAAAATAGGAAAAAACTGTCCTCTTTTTTCTTTTTTTCAGGATAAAGACACGAAAAATTTTTTCATGTCTTTATCCTGATTTTTTAGATTCTTCTATTGCCAAAAGATAATTTTGCATATATAATAAATACAAAATTTTAAAAGCAAAGGGATGATAAACAATTATGGATTATAAAGAATTAGCAAATTTGATATTTCCAGATGCAAAGGATATATCATATTATGAAGAAAAATATCCAGAAAGAAATTTACCAGAAGGAGCAATAGTAACAAGATTTGCACCAAGTCCAACTGGATATGTACATATAGGAGGATTATATCAATCATTAGTTGCAAAAATGTCAGCTAAAAAAACAGGAGGAGTATTCTTTTTAAGAATTGAAGATACTGATCAAAAAAGAAAAGTAGAAAATGGTGTTACAGATATAGTAAATTCATTAAAAGTATTTGATATGGCTCCAGATGAGGGAATGATTTCAGAAACAGAATGGACAGGAGATTATGGTCCATATATTCAATCAGAAAGAAAAGAAATATATCAAGCATATGCAAAATATATGATAGAGCAAGGGAAAGCATATCCATGTTTTTGTACTCCAGAGCAAGAAGAAGAGCGAAACAAATTACAATTAGATGCAAAAATAAGACCAGGATATTATGGTGTATGGGCTAAATGTAGAAATTTAACATTAGATGAAATGGCAGAAAAAATAAAAGCGGGTGTTCCATATGTTATAAGATTCAAATCAACAGGAAGAGAAGATAGAAAAATACAAATATCAGATGGAATAAAAGGAAAGATTACATTCCCAGAATATGATATAGATATAGTTATAATAAAATCAGATGGTCTTCCAACATATCATTTTGCACATATGGTTGATGATCATTTAATGAGAACAACACATGTAATAAGAGGTGATGAATGGTTACCTTCTGTACCACTTCATGTACAATTATTTAAAGAAGCGGGATTTAAAGCACCAAAATATTGTCATATTTCTCCTATGATGAAAAACGACAATGGAAATAAACGTAAATTAAGTAAAAGAAAAGATCCTGAAGCAGCTGTTTCATATTATGATGAATTAGGTGTACCACCAGATGCTGTTAAAGAATACTTATTAAATATAGCAAACTCAACATTTGAAAATTGGAGAAGACAAAATAAAGATGCAAATATAGAAGATTTTGATTTTCATCTAAATAAGATGAGTGTTAGTGGTGCTTTATTTGATATGGTAAAATTATTTGATGTTGCCAAAATAGTAATTTCAAGATATTCAGCAGAAAAAGTATATAATGATTCATATGCTTGGGCTAAAAAATATGACGAAGAGCTAGTTAAATTATTAGAAAATAAAGATTATGCTTTAAAGGTTCTTGGAATTGAAAGAGGAAATGCAAAACCAAGAAAAGATATTGCAAAATGGTCAGATTTAAAAGAAAACATTTCATATATGTATAATGAAGAATTTGACAAAATAACAGAGTTTGACTTTGGAAAAGTTACAGACAAAGAATTGGCAAATAAAATATCAAAATTATATTCAGAAAAATATTTCGACATAAATGATGATAAACAAACATGGTTCGACAAAATGAAAGATCTAGCAGAAGAAGTAGGATTTGCTCGTGAAGTAAAAGAATGGAAAGCAGATCCAGAAAAATGGCCAGGACATGTTGGCGATATAAGCTCTGTAATAAGATCAAAATTAACAGGAAGATTAAACACACCAGATTTATATGAAATAATAAAAGTATTAGGAAAAGATGAAGTATTAAGAAGATTAACAAAATAAAAAAAGACGAGATAAAAATTTAGTTTAAGATAAATTTTTATCCCGTCTTTTAAATTTAACTTCACTTTATTTCATTTATATAGTATAATAATTTAAATTTATTTAAAGGAAGGTATATATAGTGTCAAACAGAATTGATAAAGAAATAGTAAATAGAAATCTGGTTGCATCAAGATCAAAAGTACAAGAGCTAATATCAAATGGATTTGTTGAATGTAATGGAAAAATTGTAAAAAAATCAAGCTTTCAAGTTAATGAATTAGACGAAATAAAAATTCTTGAAAATGAAACCTTAAAATATGTATCAAGAGGAGGATTAAAACTTGAAAAGGCCATAAATAAATTTAAAATAGATATGAATAATAAAGTAGTTATGGATATAGGCTCTTCCACAGGAGGATTTACAGACTGCGCTTTGCAACATGGTGCTAAAAAAGTAATTGCAATAGATGTTGGAACAGATGTAATGGATAAAAGTTTAAGATTAGACAATAGAATAGAGCTACACGAAAAAACAAATATAAAAAATTTAGAGCACAAATATTTTGAAAATATTGATATAATAACAACAGATGTATCTTTTATTTCAATTAAAAAAATTATAGATAAAATATATCAAGAGCAAATAAAGGTAGATTTAATATGTTTAATAAAACCACAATTTGAATGTGGAAAAGAGCTAGCTGATAAATACAAAGGAATTATATTAAATAAAAGTATACATATTTCAATTATAAAAGATATAATAAATTATTTTAAACAAAAAGACTTTTATATAAAAGAGCTTGATAGCTCTCCAATTAGAGGCGGAGATGGAAATATTGAATATGTATCATACTTTTCAAATAAAGATAATGGCATAAAAAGTATTAATATAGAAGAAATTGTAAAAAAAGCATTTAAAGAGCAAAAAAGCAAATAGAAAGGTTGTGTCGAAATGTTATATAATATAGGTGATATAGTAAAAACAAAAAAACAACATCCATGTGGAAGCAAGCTATGGGAAATAACGAGAGTTGGAGTAGATTTTAAATTAAAATGCTTAGGTTGTGGGCATGTAATAATACTACCAAGAGAAAAAGCACTAAAAGCAATAACGAAAAAAGTAGAAGATTAATATAAATAGAAAAAGGGCAACAGATCAATGTTGCCCTTTTCTTTATTTGAAAGAAAATTTTGAAAAATTCGTATATAAAAATATGAAGGTTACGGAATTACATGGCATCCAAATTGTTCACAGATGTGACAAACATCTAAGAGAGAAGAAAAATCAAGATTTTCCTTCTGAATTCGAATGAGATCTTCTTCCAAATCAATTGTGACACCAAAACCTGGAATTGCTCCAAATTTTGTTTCGAGGGTCCGTTTCAGCTGTAATGCTGTATCTTCATTGCAGGGAATAACTAGCAAGCTATTCTTAGCCATAAGATACGCCTCCTTTAAATATTATTTCCTCAATGGAATTGAGGATGATAAAATAATTATAAAATGTATATATAAAAAAGTCAATAACATACAATATATTAATATATACATGTAACAAAGTCATCAATAAAATCAAATAAGATTACATAAAACAAGAGCACAGAAAAATATAGAAAAAAGTCAAAAAATGTGTTGACTTTGTGAACTGCGTGTGGTATTATAATCGAG